>Ga0268263_1002474_pt1 | contig 12005 bp, 16 predicted proteins | sample Biomet5_FD_190358 | JGI IMG/M metagenome (GOLD analysis project Ga0268263, IMG submission 190358) | Microbial communities from bioreactor (seeded with sewage sludge) at LBNL, California, USA - Biofuel metagenome 5 (SPAdes) (version 4) | ecosystem: Engineered > Bioreactor > Anaerobic >... | reverse complement strand
TGATATGCCCGCACCAAAAAAAGTTACCCGTGAAGATATCCTTGAAGGAGCGCTTAATACACTGCGAGAAAGTGGGTTCGCATCTGTCAATGCCAGAAGTGTTGCCAAAAATCTGGGGTGTTCAACACAACCCATTTATCTGTCTTATAAAAACATGGACGAGCTGAAAACTGAGCTGATCAAACGGGCAATACAGGAACACTCCAGTCGTGTTAAGGAGTGCATGGAAGGACAGAATATCAAATGGTCACGCTACTGCTCTTATGGAATTGGCCTTGTACGGTTTGCAAAAGAAGAGAAACAGCTTTTTCGCTTTTTGTATTTGGATGACGGCCAAAACGGGAATCGTCAGGACGATATTCATATACCACAGATCATCCGCGTAATACAAGAGGATTATGGTTACTCGGAGGAAATTGCCCGTCAGTTCCACAGGGACATGACTTTTTATTCCTTTGGCATTGCTGTAATGGTCAATAAAGGCAGTCTTGAGATCAGCATAGATGATTTGGCAACGACGTTCCATAGGGAATTTCTGGCGCTTACTTCTATATACGGGGTACCGCCAAAACAGTTGAGTGAAAAGCAATACGGTGAAAATAACACATAAAAAAACTGAAAGCAGGCTGTCTGACTACTGTGTATATAATTAGGCACGTTGATAAAAGGGGAAGTGATAAAAATGTATCATCCGAGACTGAAAGGAAGTCACTATGAAATGGGGCTTCATTATGGAGAGCTTCTGCGAAAAGGCGGGCAGGACTTTTCTTCCGTGCTTCAGCTGAGCCAGGAGCAAAGAGATTTCGGCATTGCCTGCCTCTCCGTCTGCGAGACAGTTGTACCGGAGCTGTGTCAGGAGATCAAGGGATTAGCCGAGGGGCTGATGGTCTCTTATGAAGATCTGTCCGTGTGGCTGCTGACTATGTACGGCCATGGTGATGTCCACGGCTGCACCTGCTTTTGCTATACAGATTCCGGCTCAACCTATCTGGCGCGCAACAGCGATATGTTTCCGGAACTGAAGGACACCTGCGAAAGCATCCTCTACCGCCCGGATAATGGCTGCATTTTTTTAGGCCATAGCACTTCTTTTGTTCAGATGGAAGATGGCATGAACGAACATGGTCTTGCGGTTGGAATTAACTTTCTAATGTCGAAAACCTATCAGCCGGGGTTGAACACCGGCATGATCGTCCGCTATGTGCTGGAAAACTGCCGCAGTGTCAGTGATGCAGTAGATCGGATTGGCCGCCTGCCTATTGCGACAACGCAGAATATCATTCTTGCCGACCTAAGCGGTGATATGGCGGTGGTGGAATCCAGCCCGCAAATGATCGTTGTGCGCAGGGCGCAAAGCGGAAAGCCGTGGCTTGTATCCGCCAATCATTTTGTCAGCATGGCAATGCAGGCTGAGCACGCAAACCCGGAAGCTAACTGGTATCGCTCCTGTGACCGATACGACACAGTTCAAGCTGCTCTTGCTTCTCCGGAATCGAACAAAGATGCAGTATGGGCAAAGATGCTCTTGAGCGGCAAGATGGGCTTTATTTGTCAATATGATAAAGAAATGAATTTTGATACGCTCTGGTCTGCGTTATACGATGTGAGGGCGCTTAAGATTTATTGTGCCGAAGGAAACCCATCGAAAGTCAGATTCAATGAAGATATAAGACTAACATGGGGAATCTCGAAAAGGAGGAAATAGATATGACAGAATCTGTTGTTGTATGGATAGCGGTCGCCGCGTGTTGTTTACTGGGTGTTGTCACGAGAAATGCGAGGAAAAAGTAAACGGCGCATTTCTGTGCCTGATCCGGAGAGCATGAAAGTGAGGAGCGATTGTCTTCCAGCATATCCATAAGGGGGTTGAAAACCATACGATGAACACGTCGGCTTCTTCCCTGACAATATTATTTGAAGCGCCCTTTTGGATCGGTCTGTATGAACGTGAAAGCAATGGCCGCTATGAAGTCTGCAAAATTACTTTTGGAGCAGAACCAAAAGATTACGAGGTTTACGACTTTTTACTGAAAAATTGGAGCTCGCTGAAATTCAGCCCATCCGTTGAAATGGCTGCTACGGTCGAAAAGCATGTAAATCCCAAGCGCATGAAGCGCATCATCGCAAAGCAGCTCGATTATGCGGAGATCGGTACCAAGGCGCAGCAGGCGCTTAAAATTCAGCAGGAGCAAGGAAAAATCGAGCGAAAAACTCGCAGCCGTGAGCAGCGGGAAGAAGAAAAGCAGCGGCAATTTGAACTGCGGGAAGAAAAGCGCAAAGAGAAACACAGAGGACATTAAGGATATGAACGATACAAATCATGACTTCCAAAAGCAGAGCAGGGTTTACCTGCTGCTGGTTTATGCCGTATGTTTCGGGCTGGGGGGCGCTGCTTTGCTCACAAAAAACGAAACCGGGAACCCTGTGTATGGCTTTTTGCAGAGAATATTTACCGCTGTTCCCATCCTGGCCGCGCTTGCCGCGCGCCGAATTACGCACGATAAGGGACGGTGGAATTTTTCTCTGCGTGTTTGGAAGCGTCCTGGCCTATGGGCATTTTGCGCCTTTTGCCCTGGTCTCCTGATTGCCCTGGGGGCGGCCGTGTTTTTTATTGAATTCCCGGAAAAATACAGCGGCGTATTCGATTATGGTGCGCTGACCGCTCTGACCGGCGTTTCCGGTAGCGGCGTGATGGCAGTACATACACCGATTGTTTTTTGGGCAGCGGCTGCCGCAATCTCGGCAATCTTTATCCCAATTCAGTTATTGGAGCTTGGCGAGGAGATCGGCTGGCGCGAATACCTGTTTCCCCGGCAAATCGAGCAGTTTGGCATTCATAAGGCAGTGCTTCTCAATAGCTTTTTGTGGGGAATTGCGCATCTGCCGCTGATCTACTTTGGTTTTAATTACAGCGCCGCGAACCCAGGCGCACCATGGAGCAATATGGCAATGATGATGCTGATGTGCCTGGCGGTTGGCGTAATCTGCTGTTATGTGACTGCGGTCAGCGGTAACGCAATGTTTGCGGCTATTGTCCACGGTGTCGTCAACATCATCGGTGAAATACCGGTATTCCTCTCTTTGCGGCAGGAGAATAGCCTGCTGGGGCCAAACCCGACCGGCCTAATTGGTATGGCAGGATTGATTCTTTGCGCAATGGTGCTGTTCACACGACTGGGTAAAATCAAGAACAGGCTGATTGCCGATCCGGGAGAACAGATTGTGGCACATGGCAAATGCGGTTGCGGCAGAAGTTGAAAGGCACTTGATGTATCTGATAATCCATGGGAAAAGAGGTTTGAAATGGACAAGAAAAGTGAGGTATGGGTCATGTGCCCGATTTGCGGAAGTAAGACAAGGCTGCGGCTGCGCCACGACACAGTGCTGAAAAATTTTCCTTTGTTTTGCCCGAAGTGCAAACAGGAGCGGGTTGTCAACGCAAAAGAGTTTCGCGTCGTTCCCGCAGAGGCAGAGAAAGCAGTATGAAAAAAGGAATTTTTGCAGCTGCGATCCTGCTTTGCCTGCTGCTCTGCTCCTGCGCGCCCGGTACGACAGACTCCGGAGAATCGGTTACCGCAACAAGCTCGCCTTTACAGGCTGAAGCAGATGACAGTGGCAGCCAAGCTGAACTACCCGCCGCATCTGAAACTGCGGAAAGACTTGACCATACAGCCTTTTTCAATCAAGTCAAAGACTACATCTTATCCGGGAAGGAAAGCTGGAGCCCTTCCTTTCTGGACGCCGTTGACCTTGACGCCTGCTATGAAAGTTACTTGAAGGATGGCGGAGAAGCAGAAAATATTTCCGCTTTTGCGGCCTATCTTACTAATCATGCTCCTGTTTCGGACAACTGGAAAAGCCTGTTTGAAAATGACCTGATGGACGCTTATTCAGTGACACCCGATCACTATGAGGATTTAGGCGACGGTTCGTTTCAGGTGTTTGTGAAAGTGGACGGAAAGACTGTATCCTATGTAACCGTCAACTCTCGTACCGGCTGGTATCATGGGTGATCGCAAGGCTATCGCATGACCGCCGAAGAAGAGCCTTTACCGCGTATTCTCGCTTTCGGGCGGGATGCTGTGGAGAAGCTAAACATCGCATAGAACAAAAACAGGAAGAGGAATCATATGTATATATTAAGTGAAATTACCCTGCGAGCGGATAATTCGCAGGCGGGGATGGAAAAAGTCGAGGCGCTTTGGCGCGATGTTGTAAGCGGGAAGATCCCGCTGATGTATGACAGCAACGGAACTTTTCAACAGGGTCTTTCCCCTGTGTCCAGATACTCAAACTATGAATCCGATGAGACGGGCGAGTATGACCTGAGTATCTTTACTGCACGGGCAGCGTTCTTTGCGCAGATGGCTCAAAAGGTCGAGACCGGCGAATACGCGGCTTACGATTTCGATGGCGCAGACATCAAAGAGGCTGCGAACGAAGCGTGGACGCAGGTATGGGCGGATAAAAATGCAGGCACGCTCCACCGCGCCTTCACTGAGGATTACGAGAGTACTGTGCCTGGTGACTATACGAAGGACGGCAGAGCACATTGCTATCTTTACATCTCTGTAAACAAGCAATGAATATGCAGCAGCACAAACACCGCCGCAGTACAGGCGGATGATATGATCTGCAATAGCGAGAGGAAGTATAATGAAAACTGAAAATATTTTAATCGGCCAAATCCCTGCCGTAGTATATGGGGACCCCAGCGAAAAAGTGTGGCTTTTTGTCCACGGACAAGGCGGCTGCAAAGAAGAAGCCTCTGTTTTTGCAGAAATTGCAGTCCCGACCGGGTACCAGATTCTCGGCATCGACCTTCCGGAACACGGAGCTCGCAAAGAAGATGCGGGCCGCTTTAATCCATGGTCCGTTGTGCCAGAATTGCAAGATGTTGCAGAATACATGAAATCTCATTGGAAAAGGATTTCTGTCAGAGCCAACAGTATCGGTTCATACTTTTCCATGCTTGCGCTGGAACATGAGCCGATTGAAAAAGCTCTGTTTGTTTCCCCTGTTGTGGATATGGAACGGTTAATCGTTGATATGATCGGCTGGGCCGGTGTGAACGAGGAACTCCTTCAAGCCAAAGGCGAGATCCCAACGAATTTTGAGCAAACCCTTTCCTGGCAATATCTTTGCTGGGTAAGGGAGCATCCGTTGTCCGGATGGAGTACGCCAACCGCCATTCTGTATGCCGGTCAGGATAATCTGACCTCGCAACAAACAATCGCGGGTTTTTCTCAGACCCATCATGCATCGCTTGAAGTGTATGAACCCGGTGAGCATTGGTTCCATACCCCTGAGCAGTTGAAGGTGCTTCGGGACTGGGAAATCAGAAATATATAAACGCCCCAGATACTTTGCGAGCTATCTTGAATTTGACGGGAATCAAACTGCGATCCGGGTTGAAAAAGAATCGTCTGAGAGCCAGACACCATGACGCAGAGTCGGACTTTCATGTTAAGGATGGCCGCTCTGCGTCGGTTTGCTTATGGGCAAAGGGGCAATTTCAGAGAAAGAAGGAAATAGCAATCACATGTCATTTACACCAATTGATTTACAGAGCTGGCCGCGCGGAGAAATGTTCTACTATTTTTCCAAGATAGCTCCCACAGGATACTCTACGACGGTCAGGCTGGATGTGACTGATTTGTGGAATATCACCCATCAGAATAAAATCAAGTTCTTTCCAGCCTACCTTTGGCTTGTCACGAAGAATCTAAACCGGCAGACTGAATTCAAAGTTGCGGAAAAAGACGGCGTTCTCGGCTATTACGATCAGCTGACGCCGCTGTATGCCTCGTTTCATAATGCCGACCATACATTTTCTCTAATGTGGACACCGTTCGACGAAGAGTTCTCGGTTTTTTATCATCAGTATTTGGAAAATCAGCGCTTGTACGGTGACCATCACGGTGTTCTTGCCCAGCCGCAGATGCCACCCGAAAACGCATATACGGTCTCTTGCCTGCCGTGGATCAATTTTGAGCATTTTGCGGTTCACAGCTATGATAACAAGCCTTACTATTTTCCCTCGGTTGAGGCAGGGAAAGTCGTGGAATACGATAAGCGCTTTTGGATGCCGCTTTCATTGACCTGTCACCATGCAACAACGGACGGCTGGCACATCAATCGCTTTTTGACGGATTTGAAAGACGATATGGCGAAATTTGACTGTTGAAAGGAGCAAAAAAATGAAGTATCAAATTGAACAATGGCCTGCATTCAGGGTGGCAGGAATCTCACATAGAATTAAAACCGATAGAGCTTTTGAACTTGTCCCACAAATTTGGGCAAAGGCGTGGAAAGACGGCACTATGAAGAAGTTTATGAGCTTTTTCCCGGATTATCGCCCTTCTGGCTTTTTAGGAATTGCCGCCGGAGCTGAATCGGGATGTTCGGACGAAATGGACTATATCATGGCCGTCACCAACTATGTTGAGACACCAGGATGTAGTCATGTCGCCGCTCCGAAAGGAATGGCGGAGTTTTCCTATTCTGCTGCAACATGGGTTGTTATCAATGCAGATGGAGAAATTCCAAAAGCAATAAACGATATTTATCAGGAATTTTATTCTGAATGGCTGCCATGTTCGGGTTACAAGCTTTCAGGCTTGCCAATATTTGAATGCTATATGCAAGAAAATCACCAGGAAGTATGGATCGCAGTTGAAAAAGCGTAAACCATGGATTCCTGCTATGGTCGTCCTCATGTGTTTCGACGGCAGAATAGAATAGTGAAGAAGAAAAGAGGAACTACATAATGAAAGAATTAATTGCATGCTGCGGGCTGGACTGCGAAACATGTGATGCCCGCATTGCCACCGTTACAAACGATGACGCGCTGCGTCAGAAAACTGCGCGACTCTGGAGCGAGATGAACCATGTGCCAATCACAAAGGAAATGATTAACTGCATGGGATGCCGAACAGAGGGCGTAAAAACGCCGTTTTGCGATAATATGTGCGAAATCCGCAAATGCTCTATGCAAAAAGGGTTTGTTACCTGCGGAGACTGTCCGGATATGGAAAGCTGCAAAACCTTAGGTATGGTGGTGGGGAGCAGCCCTGATGCGCTTGCAAATCTCAAAAGAAGCAAAGGAAAAGTAAAAATGGGAGCAGCGGACATGGAAAATATCATTGAAATTGAACACTTACATAAAAGTTTCGGCGAGGTCAAAGCTGTGCAGGATCTTTCCTTCCGCGTCAAGGAGGGCGAACTGTTTGCCTTTTTGGGCGTCAATGGTGCTGGAAAAAGCACCACTATCTCCATCCTGTGCGGTCAGCTGTCTAAGGACTCCGGCAGCGTGTGCATCTGCGGAAAAAGCACGGACGGAAACATGGATTCCATCAAGCGCGAGCTTGGTGTGGTTTTTCAAAACTCCGTACTGGACAAACCTCTGACGGTGCGGGATAACCTGCAAAGCCGAGCGGCGCTGTATGGAATTGCCGAAAAAGAGTTTGAACAGCGCCTTTCAGAGCTTGCGAAACTGCTGGACTTTGGAGATTTGCTGGGGCGCACGGTGGGCAAGCTTTCCGGTGGACAGCGCAGACGAATCGACATTGCCCGCGCGCTGCTGCACCAGCCGAAAATTCTGATCCTGGACGAACCTACCACCGGGCTTGACCCGCAGACGCGAAAGCTCTTATGGGATGTGGTGTCTGACCTGCGAAATAAAGAGCATATGACCGTCTTTTTGACCACGCATTACATGGAAGAGGCCGCCGACGCGGACTATGTGGTGATTCTGGACAGCGGCAAAATTGCCGCCGAGGGCACGCCGCTGATGCTTAAGAATATCTACACCGGCGACTTCATCACGCTTTACGGCGTATCAGAGGATACTGTCAAAGCATTTTGCCTGCCCTATGAAGCCATTCGGGACGCCTATCGGATCTCTGTGCCGAACACCGCAAAGGCCACGGAACTGATCGTCGGTAACCCCGGCGTGTTTACCGACTTTGAGGTCACCAAGGGCAAAATGGACGACGTTTTTCTCGCTGTGACCCAAAAGCCCCTTTCTGGAGGTACGAAACAATGGAACTGATTGCTTTAACAAGACGCAACTGCAAGCTGTTTTTCAAGGATAAGTGGATGTTCTTCACCTCCCTCATTACGCCGGTCATTTTACTGGTACTCTATGTAACCTTTCTTGGCAAGATATACAACAACGCCTTTGCCTCCGCCATGCCGAAAGACTTTGCAGTGGATGACACTCTCATCAGCGGCGTGGTGGGCGGACAGCTCATTTCATCCATTCTTGCGGTAAGCTGCGTAACCGTCGCTTTCTGCTCCAATCTTTTAATGGTGAATGACAAAATTACCGGGGCAAGACACGACCTGACCATAACTCCCGTAAAAAGCAGTACCCTTGCGCTGAGCTATTTCTTTGCAACCTTCGCCGCAACGCTGATCATCTGCCTGACGGCGCTTGCCGTTTGCCTCATGTATCTTGTGCTTGTCGGCTGGTATCTCTCTCTTAGCGACGTGCTGCTGTTGCTGCTTGATGTGGTGCTGCTGGTGCTGTTTGGCACGGCGCTGTCCTCCATCATCAATGTGTCGCTTTTTACCTCGGGGCAAGGCTCGGCGATAGGAACCATCGTCAGTGCGGGCTACGGTTTTCTCTGCGGCGCGTATATGCCTATCTCCAATTTCGGCGAGGGACTGCAAAAGGTGCTGTCCTTCCTGCCCGGTACCTACGGCACTTCGCTTTTGCGCAACCACGCCATGGCAGGCGCCTATCGGGAAATGGCAGCGCAGGGCTTCTCGGCAGAGATCGTGGAAGCAATGAAAGATTCTGTTGACTGCAATCTCTATTTCTTCGGCGATAAGGTGGAAATCGTAACCATGTATATTGTTTTAAGCGGGTCGGTGCTTCTGCTGATTGGGCTTTATGTCTTATACAACTGCTTGAAAGCCAGAGCGGACGCGTGAGAAAGGATTTGGTATGAAGAGATTTTTGGCAGCAATTGCTATTACTGTTTTATTATGTTCGCTCGCAGCCTGTGGCGAAGCGACAACTTCGGCTTCCGGCGTCAGTGCTGCACCGGCGCAGTCGTCGCAGGCGGCATCCGAGAAAAACGCGCCGGAATCACAGGTAAGCTCACCTGCACCGGTAAAGGCTGTTGTCAGCGTCGATTACGCACCGGATGAGCTGGCCGCTGCGTACACAGACGGCAGTTCCGATTATCTGGTGAAAGTCGTGTTTACGGCAAACACGGATATTCGTGAGTTTAGGTATCTCGAACTCGGCTTCAAAGAGTCACAGCAAAACGCCGAAATACAGTTCAAAGCAGATAATGTCCTTTATGAAATGGACACTCTAACCCCTGATAAGCCTTTCGTCGTATCCATGCTGTTCGACGGAGTACTGCCCGACCGAGGAATCGCCTATCTCGACGAGGCCGGAACAGAGCGGTTCTTCACAGTCAGCATGAGTGGAAAAGATGAGTCTCTGCTGTTGACTGAGTTTACCCCGGCAAGCTGATCGAGCAAGGACAGTGCACCAGACATTACTTTGGTTCCATTAAATGAGGGACAGCAATCATTTTCAATGCGCAAGACTGGATCACAGAAGTCTGATTGGGAAGGAAATCAATATGCAGAAGAAAGCACTTGTTGTAATTGACATTCAGAATGACATAACGAAGAATTACCGGGAGGTCATAGACAACATCAATGCAGCCATTGACTGGGCCGCCGCACAGGATCTGCCAGTAGTTTATATCAAGCACAATAATCTGTCGGCCGGGACAAGAACCTTTAAGCCGGATACCCGCGGCGCGGAATTGGTATCGGAAATGAAAATCGTATCCGAAAACATTTTTACAAAAACCAAGGGCAATGCGCTGACAAGTAAGAAGTTTACTGATTTCATAGCCAAAAATGAAATCTCGGAGTTTTATATTACCGGTGCTGACGCCACAGCCTGTGTGAAATCAACCTGCTATAACATGACGAAGGAGGGCTATACCGTCCACGTCCTGTCTGATTGCATCACCAGTTACGATAAACAAAAAATAGAGGAAATGCTTGCATATTACGCAGGTAAGGGCTGCAGGGTTGAAAAGCTGAGCGAAGTAATGAAAGGTAGTTGCAGCGGAGCAAAATAGCTCCCACCTTGTCAGTGTGGGTTTACTGTGCCCGATCATCTGAGATTTGTTGAGTATGATTATTTATATAATGGGAGGAAAGTTTATGGAGCATAAAGGAACAGTATTGATAGAAACTAATAGACTTATTTTGCGAAAATTTCGATTAGAGGACAGCGAAGCAGCTTTTAGTAATTGGACAAGCGACGACCAAGTTACGAAATTTTTGAGGTGGCCTACCCACCAAAATTTAGAGACTACAGAAAAAATCATTAAAATGTGGGTGGATAGTTACACTGATAAGAGTTATTACCAGTGGGCAATTGTACCCAAAAACAATGATGATAAACCCATCGGTACAATTAGTGTCGTGGATCAGGTTGAACAAAATTTCGTAGCTCGGCTTTTTGCCTTCGTTCTCGATGCGGTATATGTATCGCTCCGTGCTGCCGACCTTTTCTGCCAGAGCTTCCACCGTGATGTTGGCTTTCCTGCGGGCAGCTTTTATCACTTTGCCAAGTGTGTCAGGATAAGTCTGTACCATCAGTTCACCTCCCTGTGTTAATTTTACCGGTTTGCGCCGTTTTGATAATGGCACAGAGGTTCAATTATAAGTGAACTGATGATTCATAGAAACATGAACTGAATACAGCAGCACCCCGCCAATAAAAAAAACGAGGTTTTGACGGGGCGCATTGCTATGCCCGTACCCTTCAATTCCGCGTTTCGGATTGGAGGGATTTTTTACGTTATAGGAAATTCCTTTATTTTGGGGGTGAAAAAAAGAAAGATACGCTTTATAAAGGTATGGCAAACAGACGGTTCGGAGTTAGAAATTATAAAATCCTTCTTCGTCTTTACCGTCTTCTTCAAGGTCATCATCTTCATGCAGAAAATAATCCATATCCAGAAGATCGTCATCGCTCATTAAACGAACATCTTCTGATGTCATGCCTTCCGGTGGTGATTGCATATACTGCTTCCTGAGTTTCTCTGTACGATTGGGCATAGCGTATTCCTCCGTTTTTGCTTTCATATTAACATAAACGGAGGCATCTGTCAGTAAAAGGTGAAGATGCCGGAGAACGACAGCCTTTGGCTTTAGCCATTACCCTTTCATACATTTCATCCAGAGAAACATATTTATGATTGTGATACAGCTCAAGGAAGCACATGATTTTACCACAATCAGGACAGCGAAGCGGGTCATATCCAAAGGATAATAAAATAGACTGCCGCCAGTGTCGGAAGGACAAGAAAATTTTGCGCTTTTCCAAAGAAATTGCCCGGTTGAGCTTTTTATCAGATTCGCGATGTCGGGCATAAAGTCCGTAATAGCGTATCATCTTAAAGTGCTTTTCAGGGATATGACAAATCAGACGTTCAATGAAATCCAGAACGGGAATGGTTTCGATGATAAGTTTACCATCCTCGTGGCGATTATAATGAAAAGTAACCATATCGCCAGTATAGCTGTCAATACGAGAGGTAGCAATGACGGGACGTCCGAGGTAGCGTCCGAGGTAGCGGCCAATGTATTTAATGATGGTGCTGGGATCACATAGATTAGGCTTTGCATACACATAGAAACCATTTTTATGATTGCGATAAATAGAAGCCTTGATACGTTTAAAGGAAGGATCCAGCTTTTCAGCCAGCTCATTTAAGAGGGCAGTCTGGAAAGAACTGCGCAGGAGGGTATAGTTGAAATATCTGACATTACGCCAAAAACCATTGCTGCCCAGGCCGCCTTCAGAAATGAGGCAGTGAATATGAGGGTTTCATTTAAGATCACGGCCAAAAGTATGCAGGACGCAAATGAAGCCGGGTGTAAATGATTCTGTTTTGTTCAAACGGTGGAACATACGGAAAATAACACTGTTGACAGCAGAAAAAAGGCAATTCAAG
>Ga0268263_1002469_pt1 | contig 12045 bp, 14 predicted proteins | sample Biomet5_FD_190358 | JGI IMG/M metagenome (GOLD analysis project Ga0268263, IMG submission 190358) | Microbial communities from bioreactor (seeded with sewage sludge) at LBNL, California, USA - Biofuel metagenome 5 (SPAdes) (version 4) | ecosystem: Engineered > Bioreactor > Anaerobic >... | reverse complement strand
GCTGTGGCATTGATGACTCGGCTATGGAACGGGGCATATCGGTCCGAGATGTGGGTGTAGACCATCACCGATGGATCAGTCCCATATTTCAGATTCAACTGCCCGGCGGGCTCCCCACGCCCGCCGGCACGGTATCGTTGACCGTCCGAGGAAGACGTGTTGCCCTCGCCCCAAACTTTGGAAAGCAGTTGCTGATGTTGAGCATTGACCAGTTCAGCCAGGGCCTTGGTATAGGTCTCGTCCCGGATTTGCCACGCGGCCAACCAGGAAAGTTTGGCATAATTTGCATCCGGGCAGGCCTCAGCCATCTTCGACAAGCCTATATTGATTCCATCGGCCAGGACAGCCGATCAAAGTGCTTCTTGGCCTGCCGGAACAACGCCTGCGCTAGCATGTGCGCGAGAGGCGTCAGATCGTTATGCGATGCAGTGACGCTGACGATTTTTTTGCCCGGCAAGTGCATGTGGCCACTGGCCGTTAAGCGAGATCCTTTTTTCGCGCGTTCGAGGACGATTTGAAGACGTACCGAATCTTCGGAGCGCTTTTCGATCAGCGGCTTGAGAGCGGGTTCAACCGCTTTTTCTACAGACATTCGCCAAGGTTCATGAAATTCTTTTTCGACGAGTCGATAGCTATATTGTATACGCATGCTCAAGCCCTTTAGGGTTGTCCGCCCAGGTGAGTGGACCCGGGTGATTGGATATGTTGATTTTCAAGGTCCTTCCGGGTTTTCCGTGGGTAACCGGGGTCAGGCATGCTTGGGATAGAGGTCCAAGCCGCCGCAGAAGAAGTAGATGGCGGTCTTGAAGTGCTCTCGATTCCGGTACCCGCAGGCCCTGCGCTTTATGGCCATGATCTTGCTGTTGAGCCCTTCGGCCGCGCCGTTGGTGATTCGATGCCGGCAAAAGGTCAGGATGTTGTCCATGTGCCGGGAGATCATCTCCCCGACCTTGCGCATCGGGGTGAGGTCTGACTTCCTCACCCAGGTCAGCCAACGTTTCATGAACCGTTTGGCCCAGCCGACGCTGAGGTAGTTCCACAACCCGGACAGGCTTTCCTTCATGGCCCAGGCCTTGGCCACCTTGAGGTTCGTGGCCTTCAGGGCTTCCAAGGTCGGCCGGTGCTTGTCCGGCAGATTCTCTTCTCGGTAAAGCCAGATGTACTTGGTCCCTTTGAGGCGCTCGTCTTCCTGGCGGAGCAGTTCCCGATTTTCCTGCCGGCGGACCTTGTCCACAGCTTGGCCCACGTGCTGCATGATGTGGAAGCGGTCGTGGACGATCTTGTGCGCCGCCCCGGGCACATGCTTGATCGTGGCCTTGAAGTACGGTTCCCACATGTCCATGGCCACGGCCCGGATGCGCTCGAGTTGCTGCGCCGTGAATTGCCGATAATAGTCCTCGAGACTCTCGGTCTTACGATCCTGGGCCACAAATTCCACCGTTCCGCCGAGCAGGTCGCAGACTACGGTCATGTAGTCGTGACCTTTGCGGAAGGCCTTCTCATCGATGCCAAGATAGCGTGCGGGGGTGGTTTTCTTCCTGGCTTGCCCTCGTCGGACGGCTCGATCCATGACGTTCCAGGCCTCATCCCAACTGATCCGCATAAGCCGGCAGGTGCCGGACACGGTGGCGCACTCGCGCAACACGTCAATGATCAAGCGTTCCATGAGCAAAGTGAATCGCCCTTTGGCCTCGGCCCAAGGCACTTTGACCTGAAGCACGCCGTGCTCTGGGCACTCCACGCGCGGAACCCGGGCATGGAGAAAGGTCTTGAACTGGCAGGTGTCGAGGTGGCGCCAGACTCGAGGCTCGGCATGATCCCGACAAGCTAGCTCGCGACCACAGGTCGGACAGTGCCAGCGGACACCGGCAGCATGATCAACATGGACGTCCACCCGGCCTCCCCCCGTGTCCAACTCAACGTCGGCAACAAACCACGGGTCGCTCAGCCCCAGAATCCGAGAATACAGGTCCGTGTCCTTCATGGTCACCCTCCGGGGCGGACCATATCCGGTCACCTGCCCACGGAAAAGTCGGAAGGACCATTTTCAAAGATGATCTTACGGTTTGGTTTTTCACGCCCTTACCGCTGACGCGCTTTGCGCAAACGCCAACTAAGAAGCAAAAGAGTCATACCGAAGATCGCAGCATGGAAACCCAATACCCAGCCCGCGGCCAGAAATGATTCGATCGGGCGGGTAAAAAACATCCATAGGATGATCGCACCGAGGAGCACGGAAAGCAGCCCGCTGAGGGCAAGCCAGATCTCGCCTTTGATTTCCCGGCGCAGACGAACGGCGGCGGATATCTCCAGCATACCGGTGAAAATTGCCCAGAATGCCACGCTTACCCACAAGAAATAGGCCAACGCCAAAGTGGCAGCCAGAGGGGCAACTACCACAACGACACCGGTGAGTATGCCGACGATGCCGCTGAACAACAGCCAGCCCCAGCGCTGCTTTTGCCGCATTTGCCGCACCGCTGCAACCAGGTTGAACGCACCATTGACCAAAGAAAATGCGCCGAACACTATCGTCATGGCGAACAAAGCCGAGTGTGGCATCCAGAATGCGAGGACTGCAAAAATCAACGCGAATATGCCGCGCAGCGCAAACAACCACCAATTTTGGGTCAGTGAACACACGGCATCGGCAGGGTTATCCGCATTCGAATCGGCGATGGTATTTGCATTCATGCGATATCTCCTTGATGGATCATGAGATCAGGAAAATCAAGCCTTCATGGCGAAGAGAGGGGCTATTCGCCCCTCTCTTGCGGTTTTAGAACAGCTTTGACAGTCTCGCCTTGATTTCATCGAGCCAGCCTTTTCCGCTCCCGCCTCCGGCCGTCTTTTCCTTGACTTTCTTGAGTTCAGAGTACAGGGGCTCAAAGTCCTTCTTTTTGCCATAGCCCAGCAGTTCTGCCATTTCCAACTGCTGCCGGGCTTCGTTTAACAAGTCCTGCAGGCGTTCACCGGACGCCTCGCTGCGCTGGCCATCTTCTGTCAAGGTCTCGGCGCGCTTGACGAGCAGTTTGGCGCGCAGGATGGGCAGCGGGATGACGCTGAGTGTCTCGACGAGCGTGCCGAGCGCCAACTGCAGCGCGGCCTTGGCCTCTTCGATCTTGCCCTGATCGATCAGCGGCACGACGGATTTCACGGCTGCCGGGTAAGTCGCCAGAGGGATGTTGGTGACCGCAATCACGATTTCGCTGGCCAGCAATGCCAACACGCGACGAGCGCGTTGCACCTCGCCATGTTTGAGGGCATCCAGCGCCTCGTCAGTCATCGCCTCAACGGTTTCCGTGTTGGCGAACAAGTCGTGCACGATGGTGCGCACATCAACGGGGGCCAGGGCGAGCGTGGGTTCGCGTGCAACGATCAGCTCCAGCTTTCCCGTCACTTCGGCCAGCGTTGCCAGTGCTGGTTATGTCAGTGATCGGCGCGAAAGCTCCCAAAACTGCGAAGTGATGCGCACGACGAACGGCGATAAAATCGTGATCGTCAAGCATCTGGACAACAAGGGCGCGGAACACTGGATTTATTATTGCGTAAGGGATGCCCGCGACAACGGCACGGTGATTGATTTTTTGCAATGGCGCGGCGGCGGCACGCTTGGCCATATCCGCAAGACTTTGAGGGAATGGCTTGGATCGCCGCGCCCTGCCCCTGCGGGCGTGACGATCCGCAAGCTTCTTCCTGTCTCGCACGACCGGGCGGGGGTCTTGATGGCCTGGGAACGCGCCCGGCCTTGCCTGAATATCCCCTATCTCACGGCGCGAGGGCTTGGGCCTGACGTTTTGATCCTGCCGCAGTTTGCCCACTGCCTCCGCACGGATGAGCGGGGAAACGCCCTCTTCCCGCATTATGATTGGGAAGGGCTTTGCGGCTTTGAGGTCAAGAACAAGGGCTTCACGGGCTTTTCCGCTGGCGGCGCAAAGGGGCTGTGGTTCAGCAAGGCCAAAGCCGGGGCCTCGCGGCTCGTCTTGGCCGAAAGCGCGATAGATGCGATTTCTTACCATGTCGTGAACCCGGACGCGGAAACGCGGTATCTGTCCATAGGCGGCACGATGAACCACGGCCAGCCGGAATTGATCCGGAGCGCCATGGAAAAAATGCCGCCCGGCTCGGAAGTAATCTTGGCCTTTGATTATGACGAGGGCGGGGACGCGCTGACGGAAGAAGTCACGGCCCTTGCCCCTTCTTCAGTCAAGGTCCGGCGCGTTTTGCCGCCTGTCGGGATGGGGAAGGATTGGAACGAGGTTCTAAAGCTGCAAAAAGGGATTGTGGACTCGGCTTTCCCGGCCTCGGTCGGGTCAGAGTTCGGCAAAACCCCGCCCGTTGCAGCGGTGGGGCGGCCCCGCAAAGCCAGGTTGCCGAGACCCAAAAACAAGCGCTAAGTGAAAATCGACGCTAGGGCCGTTTTTCGGCTCCCTGGCGCGTCTTTCCCACGGCGGCTAGGTCTGTAGCCAAAACCTTTTTAAAGCCCCTACCGCCCCATCTCTGGGCGCATCCAGCCCCTTTCTTTTTCCTATTGCCCGGTTTCGGTTCTGGCACCCTGCGCCAAAGGCGCATCTGAAAAACGTGTGAGCGAAGCGAACGCCGATTTTTTGTGAGGGCAACGGCGGACCGGATTTCCATACAGGTGTTTTAAATTTACAGGGAGTCTATAGGGTAATACAGGGGGCGGCCTTGTAAGCTAGGCTGGCTGTGGCTTTGCGGGCAAGTCGCGCTAGTGTTTCAGCGCAAAGGCGCTAGTGTTTCAGCGCAAAAGCGCTAGCGTTTCAGCGCAGATTCGCCTTGCAGGCGCTAGTGTTTCAGCGCAAAATCTGCTCGCGCAAACCTAGTTATCCACAGCCCGGCGAGGAATCCGCATGGACCGGAAAGACCTGCAAGAGATCATTACCGAAACCCTTGCCCTTGAGGCTGAAGACGCCAAGCGAGCTGGAAGGCTTGGCTATATGGCTCGAACATTCGTGCAAGCCACCCTGCCCCATAAAGCGACCCCATCAAATGAATTTTATCGAGAAAACGGGTTGTTCTCCCTGACCATTCTTGCGCCAACCCGGATTGGCCTGCCATACGGTTCTATTCCGCGCCTGCTGCTCTCCTGGATGACAACGGAAGCGATTTACACGCGCTCTCCCACCCTTGAACTTGGCCCGACGCTTTCGGCCTTCTTGGCTGAATTGGGCCTTGAGCGCACCGGGGGGACGCGTGGCGGCATCACTCGATTGAGAAAACAGGTCGAAAGCCTTTTCTGTTCCTCGATCTCTTGCCGTTATGCGGATGAAGGCTCTGCGCAGGGCGCGGGCTTTATGATCGCCAAGGATTATTCCCTGTGGTGGACTCCCAAATCCCCAGATCAGCTCCCGCTTTGGAAATCGACCGTCACGCTTAGCACAGACTTTTTCAATGAAGTCATTGAACGCCCGGTTCCGGTCGATATGCTGGCCTTGAAAACGCTGAAGCGCTCCCCTATGGCGCTCGATATTTATTTTTGGCTGACTTACCGCATGTCTTACTTAAGCCGAGATACGGTCATTCCTTGGCCCCTGCTGCAAGGACAATTCGGGGCCGACTACGCCCAGAACGCGCATGGGCTAAGAAATTTTAAGGTCAATTTCCTTAAGCACCTCAAAAAGGTTCATGCTCTTTATGGCGCGGCAAAGGTGGGGGAAGTAGAAAACGGCCTTCTCCTGAAACCAAGCCCCCCGCATATTGCAAAGCGCCAAATTCCAATGCTGGAAGGCAAGCGCCGAAAGATCGAAAGCCCAAGCGCCGCCGAACGGTTGGCCCCCATGTTGGCCAGCACGGGCATTCTGCTTCGCACGGACACTTACGAGAAGGCCCGCCGGGCTGCGCCGGGCCTTGATGTTTATGCCCTAGAGCAAGATTGGCGGGAATGGATCGCGAAGACGGGCAAGCTGCCGGATAACCCGGATGGCGCGTTTATTGGCTTCTGTAAGCGAAAGGGAAAACAGCACGGCCAGACCTAAAGCCCTGCTTTCTTGTTTTCGTGCTTTCTGGCTTTCTTCTTTTCTACCGTAACCCGCGCTTTTCTTCCCACGCGTCCAAGGCTTCGCGCAACAAGGCATTAAGCTTGAGGTCGGCGTCTGCCGCTCGTTGTCGGAAGCGACGGCGAAAATCAGGATCGACCTTAAAGTTCAAAGGGGCGCTGCTCGAAGAAGGGGCAACGGGTACGCTCGGAACCTCCGGCTGCCGCCCCGTGGCGTCCGGGGAAACGGTTGCCTTGCCTTTGACGGCAACCAAAGAGGATGAAAGGTCAGCGGGTTTCTTGGCGGCCATTTTTTCTTTCCTTCTGCTTATCGTGCTTTCGTGCTTTCGTTCATTCGTGTTTTCACGAACTCCCATAATTCGACCATTTCCCCGGCGCTTCGACCACGCGGGTCGATCTCAAGCACGGTGCGGCCGTCGATCATCGAGGCGGCATAATCCACGCGGTCATGGACAATGGACGGGGCCACCACGCCATGCGCGGACAGGGCGGCCATGGCCTGCACTGTTAAGCGGCTGTTGGGCTTGGCCTGGGTCACGGCAAACGCGAACGGACGCCCGGCTTCGGTGGCAAGCTCAACCGTCCGCCCAACGGCCCGCAAGTCGTGAGGACTTGGCCTAGTCGGAATCAGAACAAAATCGGCCTGGGCAACGACGGATCGAATGGCTTCGGTGATAGCCGGGGGGGTGTCGATGAAAGCAAAGGAAAAACCGATTTGGCCGAGGGCTTCCAATTTCTCGGCAAGATCCTTGAGGGCCATGGGGGCGAAGGCGGGGGCTTCATCCGCCCGGCCATTCCACCAATCGGAAAGCGAGGCCTGGGGGTCGGTGTCGATCAGGACGCAAGGACCGTCCCCCGCCTTTTCCGCCGCAACGGCAAGGTGAGCCGCGAGGGTCGTTTTCCCTGCGCCACCCTTTTGACTAGCGAAAACAATGGTTTTCATTTTCGTACTTTCTGGCTTTCGTGCTTTCGTTTTAGAAATAAAACACGATTTCGTGTTTTCGTGTCGGGATGATAGGGGAGCGAAAGCCAGAAAGCACGAACTTTCTTAGATCGCGGCCAACCGCTTACGCCCAAAGATTTCGGCTAATTCAGGCACAGGGACATTCGCAAGCTCTTTAGGCTCAAGCTTATGCAAGCCACCACCATAGACCCGCCCTTCTGCAAGCATCGTTTGCGGACATATTTTATTCAGAATCTCCCAGACATGGCGCCCTGTTTTGGGGCAAGTTTCAACGGTCTTTGCCATGGGCTCTTTAGGATAAAGCGCTAAGTAGACGTTTGTTATCGTTGCACGTGATCGGTTTAGAATAAAACGAAAAGGCTTGCCGCTTTTTGTGTTGCTACGTCCCAAATATGTGCAAATAAACGGAGCTGCCGGTCTGTTCTCTTGAGAATACCAAGGGCTACGATGCTGGCAAAGATAACGATCTGCAACGCCCCTCTTTTTTCCCTCTTGGAAATAGCTCCATAAATTTGGGAAGTCGCGCTTAATGACGTTTTCAGGAAGGCGACAATCCAAAAGGAACAATGGGTCGTCAAGAAGGGGATTCCCTTCATCGTCGGATAAAATTTCAGACGCCGACAAATAACGAGGGCTTGGCAAGATGGGCCTAAAAAATTGCAAAGGAAGGTTGCGCTGCTTTATTTCCGCTGCTGAAAGAATAAAAAAATCATTATCGCCCGTTGCCAGTCCTCGACGTATTGAAAAAAAGTCTGACAGCTTGGGTCCGTTATCTTTTATGCGAATTTCTGAAAGCGGAAAGCGAGTCCACTTTACTTCCGCTCTTAGGTCGATAGAAGAAATTTGCCGAGATATGGTCGGCTTGCTCAAGGTTCCGCCAAAAGAAAATTCGACCTCATATTCAGGGGGAGGGGTTTCTTTCCTAAACCAAACAACAGCAGACGAAACAAGAGCATCACCAAATTGCACATCATGGGGATCAAATCTATGAATGTGAACAAGACGCACCATATTCAAAAGGTAGCGCTTGACGGCTTCTCCATAATTTACGTCCATGAATTCACTTGGAATCAACCACCCAGCAAGGCCACCCTCGGCTAACCAAGTATGAGAAAGCCCCAAGAAGTGACAATAAAGGCCAGCAAGCCCGCTAAATTGGATGCCGCCCGCCTTGTGACTTGCTTCCTGTATGCGTGCTTTATCCCCGTTTAAAATATGATGATGCCGAACATAGGGGGGATTGCAGATCATAAGATTGAAAGCGGCCCCAAGCGGATCAGCCTTCGTAAAATCGCCCATCCGAACATCAAGGCCCGTGTCCGACCAAAGCCGCGCCGCCGTGTTCCCATAGTGGGGGTCTATTTCATATCCGACCCCTCCCAGGATGCGACTTGCCGGAAACTCACGCAGAAGAGCCGAATAAAAAGCACCTGAGCCAAGCGCCGGATCAAGAAAATGGATTTTCTGACCCCTGGGAATCAGTTTCTTTGCATACCGAAGAATTTCAGACGCAAGAGGGGAGGGGGTTGCGAACTGCCCCATTCTATTCCGCTCTTCCTGCGTTTTAGCAGCGTCAAGCGAAGCTTGAATCTCAAGCCGAAGGGCTTCTTTCTGGGTGAAAATGGTATCGATCTTCATTTATAACCCAAACTTGGCAAGATCATCAATGCGATGCTCCCAAACCCAATCAATTCCTTCGGCAGCTTCATAACCAAGATAACCGCTATCAAAGTACCCGCAAAGAAACAGAATGAATCTAACGTGGGTTCCGTGAGAATGGCGGAGTTGCATTACTTTTACGGCTTCTTCTTTCCGCCGTTTATTGGTGTTGGTGAAATCGCCCGCTGACTTTGCCTCGATCAGCAATGGGAATTCACCGGTTGCTGCCTCTTTTGGCATGACAACAGCATCCACAGGAATATTGACATTTCGCGTCGTGCCTTCCTGGGCTACAGGGACATTAAGGCGAAAAGAGTATGTTCCCGGCTGCATAGCATTAAATTTTGTTCCGTCTCTTGGTGGAATTTGCTTATACCCTCGCCCATCCAACCACGCTGCAATAGCGGCAAGTTGGCGCTTCTCCTGAGCGTTCCGAATAATCGGGTTGGCAACAGAGCCACACAAACGATCAGCAACGATCGTAGCGGCGCGATATATTTCTTGTTCAGACGGGGGCACCTTCTTTTCCAGCCACACAAAAATATCAGGATCAGCCATCTTTTCGATGATCTGACTAATTTTTTGAAGGTGTTCTTCAAGCTCCACAGCGGACATGCGCGGCGGCAACTTGCCTTCCTCCATTACACCCACGAGATTTTTAGAAACACCTGCCAAGCCAATAAGCCTATCTACAGCGAGCGGCGGGCATGTGGACATGCGTAAGGTGGGAAGAACCGAAGGATTCTCTTTAAGAACTGATGTTCTTATATCAGTTAAATTTCCTGTCGCCTTCAATGTTTGCTCAACATCTTTTGTCGTCTTAATGCGCGTTGTTCTATACGCTTTTGGCGCATAGTTCATGAACCAATCATTGTACATATCGACAGATAACACGATGTCGCTTTTCCACAAATCCGGCTTATCCCTATTAATCGCCATGCTTCATGCGTCCTTTCTTATCTCCAAAGCTTTTCAAAACGCGCCGGATTGGCGGCGGTATATCTGACGGTATGCTGAATGTTCCTGTGCCCAAGATAGTCCTGAATCAGGCGCGTGTCTGCCCCTTGATCGGCCAGGGCGAAACCGCAGGCGTGGCGGAGCATGTGAGGGTGGGCGGGCAGGGGAAGGCCTGCCACCTCGCCATAGTGCCGGATCGCAAGCCATGCCGTCTTGCGGCTCCAGGCGGTCCGCCTTTCACTCACAAAAAATGAGTCCGTGTCCGGCTTCATCTTGGCCCGATCTGTGAGCCACGCCTTGATAGCCCGCAGCTCGTCCACCCGCAACGGGTGGGTGGTGGATAGGCCCTTTTTGAGCCGGGCGACGTGCAGGACGCGACTTTCGGTGTCCACCTGGGAGAGAACCAAACCGCAGGCCTCCGAGACGCGCAGGCCATGCCGGAACATGAGAAGCAAAAAGCACCGGTCGCGGGCCTCGTTCCGTGTCCCCTTGGTGGCGGCTATGAGCTTATCGACCTCGCGGCCCGTGAGGTGTTTTCGCTCATTCATAAAGGGATGGATCGCAAACAGATTTGCGCTTGGCCGCCCGTAGCGCACGGCCAGCCGCTATGATTTCCTCGGGGTCCCACAGGCTCGGCGAACCGCTATCAAGGCCCTTTTTGATTTCTGCCCGAAGTTCTTCAAGCCTCATGACCTGAAGGCGTTCGCGCTCAGCATCAAGGCGGCGCATGTCTTCCGGCTTCTCTTGCTCTTTGCTCATGGCTTATCTTCTCGTCCGTGCCAAACCCTGACGACAAAAACCTCATCATCCAAAACCGCATAACGCAGCCAATAGCCAGCTTGCCCGAAGGGAATGAACAAATCCCGGAAGGACGGGCCTTCGACGTCCTGCACAGGGCGGCCCAAAAGGGGGAACGTTTGAAGCTTCTGCGCCCCTTCAAGAATCCGCTTTGCCGATCTGGCGGCGGCTTCTGGATTGTGCGTGCGGATGAACTCTCGCAGACGCTTCAAATCCTCGACGGCCTCGGGAAGCCATCTCAAACGGGACACGGCCCCTCCTGCTCGGTGCCCCAGGCTTCGAGCCAGGTCGCAACGGCTTCATGCCCGACCGCCTCGCCGGTCGCCTCAAACCGCGCCCAACGATCCAGGGTTTCCTGTTTGATTTTTGCGGCGGTTTCCTCGCGGTCAAGAAACTGGCGAATGGCCTCACGCATCAACCAATGAGGCGTGCGGCGCTTCGCTTCGGCTAGATGCTGCAAGCGGCAATAGGTCTGGTCGTCAAGTTTGATGGCTTTGCTGGTCATGGCTCACCCCCGGCTGATATTAAGAGGTATTACCTATTTATACTCCCGGTCAAGGGGCGAATTCAAGCCCTATTTCTGGATTTTTAGAAGCCACTGTTTTGTCTAATGTTCACCGGCGGGACTGCCCAGAAACTCCAAGGATTCCGGCCCCTGTGTTTTCAGACATTAGACAAAATACGATATTTTGTCTAGTCGCCTTCCCGCTGCTGCCGGGGTCACGTCACCGAACGGAAATTTATGCACGCTAAGGGTTCCGCAAGGGTCTCAGGTGTCCCTGGATGACGTGCTTGCTGAGACTCCAAACGTAGTCACCCGTGAGATTGATGTGCTCCCAGCCCAAAGGGGATAAGTGCCGGATGAGATCCTCCCGAATAGGCTCGCCTTTCTTCCGAAGCAACTCAAGGGCGCGCTCAAGGTAGACCGTGTTCCAGAGAATTATGGCGGCCACCACAAGGTTTAGGCCGCTGGCTCGGTGGTTCTGGTTCTCGAATCCTCGATCCCGCATTTCACCTAGACGGTTGAAGAATACCGCACGGGCCAGGGCGTTACGCGCTTCACCTTTGTTCAGTCCGACGTGGACTCTCCGGCGCAGCTCGGGATCCTGAAGCCACTGGAGAACGAACAAGGTCCGCTCGATCCGTCCCACTTCTCGCAATGCCAATGCTAGACCGTTTTGACGAGGATAGCTTCCCAGCTTCCTGAGCATGAGTGAAGCCGTGACCGTGCCCTTCCGAATAGAAGTGGCCAATCGCAGAACCTCATCCCACTGCGCCAGCAGATGCTTCTTTTGGAGTGTTCCACCGATGAGGCTCGCCAGTGCGGAGTACTCACTATCTCGGTCTGGGAGATAGAGCTTCTTGTCCGCAAGGTCCCGGATGCGAGGAGCAAAATGGAAGCCCAAGAGATGACATAGGCCAAAGACGTGATCGGTAAATCCTGCTGTATCTGTGTAATGCTCCTCGATCCGGATATCCGACTCGTGGTAGAGGAGGCCGTCCAAAACATAGGTGGCATCCCTGGCTGTGGCATTGATGACTCGGCTATGGAACGGGGCATATCGGTCCGAGATGTGGGTGTAGACCATCACCGATGGATCAGTCCCATATTTCAGATTCAACTGCCCGGCGGGCTCCCCACGCCCGCCGG
>Ga0268263_1002467_pt1 | contig 12049 bp, 9 predicted proteins | sample Biomet5_FD_190358 | JGI IMG/M metagenome (GOLD analysis project Ga0268263, IMG submission 190358) | Microbial communities from bioreactor (seeded with sewage sludge) at LBNL, California, USA - Biofuel metagenome 5 (SPAdes) (version 4) | ecosystem: Engineered > Bioreactor > Anaerobic >... | reverse complement strand
ACACTACTGGAGGCAATAGATTTTTGGGCTCCAAATGAACCGCTTTTTGACGATCAAAATACTACGTGGTCATCAGCTTGGACAGAACATTTCCTGCCCGCAAAAGGAATTAACGCGATTCATGGTTTCCTGGAAAAAGCAACAGGAAGCGAATCCAATTTCTTTTTCTTGAACTCGGGAGGCGTAATGAACCAAGTGCCTTCCAAGGCTACAGCTTTTTTTTGGCGTAATACGAAATATTACTTGGAATGGGACGCCTCATGGACTAAAGAATCTGAAGCCCAAAAGAATATTAAACTTGTTGAAAAGACCCGAACACAACTGCAGCCTTATGTAATTGGATCATATGTAAATGTACCTGATTTAAATATAGAAGATTATGGTCAGGAATATTACGGAGATAATTTTGCCCGGCTTCAGAAAATTAAAGCGCAATATGACCCGGAAAATGTGTTCAACTTCATTCAGAGTATTCCTCCGGCTCGTGACAGGGATCATAGGCATAACGATTGCCGTTAGAACCATATCCACTTTTGCAGTTGCCTTTTATACCTTCCCGCCTTAGTTAAGCGTGCGAAATTTAAAATCGCACGCTCTTTATAGTTATTTGTTAGTATAAAGTAATAAAATTTGAAATAATTTGAAGGAAAAATGTGGTTTATATCGAATTAGTTAAATTGTTGGTATATTTTGTTAGTAAAAATTTGTACAGTGGCAAGGGCATATGAGGAATGAGAATGGCAGAACTGAAATTAGGGACATAGCAGTTTATTTTATTGGTTTTGGAAAGTAATAGCGGGCGTGACATGTAGACAATGTCTATAACTGGAAGTTGGAAAAGTATAGCTTTATAATTGAGAATAGTATTTATATGAGTTCGCTTATTCAAGAATTAGATTTAGAAATAGTAGAATTAAGGAGAAAAGAAATGGATAAAAACGGTATGGAAGAATTATTTGGAAAATCAAGTGCGTATTATTTTGATATCATTAAAATGATTACAGATGATATTGACATATTAAATTTTGAATACTTTTTTGTAGATAATGATAGTTATAAAAAAGTATCTATTCAACATATTAATGTTGGTATGAAAATATATTGGTTTGAGATTTTGGAGAGAGCACATTTATGTGGAGTAACAGCTATACTAAGGCAAAATTCTTGGATTAAAGGAATTATTAACTCAATTAATGACCCGAATTTTATTCAGTTTGCATCAGCATTTAGGGGGTTCATGGAAGCTTCTTCTGATGCTTATGCTGCATTAAGAGGAGTACCATCAACTATAAGTGAGATTAACAAAGTAATAAGATTGGCACTAGAAGAGAAACTATATGATGTGCATACATCTTCTGACTTGGAGGATACTTTAATTCACTTTGCACACGCTAGAAAGGTTGGTAATCACGAAAATGTTCCATATTCTCATAAAGCTAAAACAGAACGCCAATACTTAACAAGTCTTACTGTTGAAAAAAGCAATATGATACATGAATGTTATTCAGAGCTTTGCGAAATAACACATCCAGCAAGTTTGTCAGTATTTAGTTTCATAGATGAAAAAGATATGATATTACGATTAAGTACTAAAAAAGATTTAATGAATATCCAGAGTTTTTGTAGAAAATACATTGAAATTATAGAAGATATTTTTCAGCTATCTTTAAATCCATTATTTTTAATATTAAAAACTTTAAATTTATTTAATCTTAAAAATGTGTATACACCGTCAGCAGAAAATATTAATCTAGATAAAATACCAGCATGGAGTAAAATTCTAAAAAACTTTGAACAATAATTTTTTTATAAATAGAAATTATAATACTATGGGAAAATCTTGATGAGAATAGTATAAAATATTAGCTAAATTAGGGAATGGTGAATATGGATAAAAGTATAGATATACCAAAAAGGATTAAATTTACACGATTTGTTTTTGAAATTGAGCGGTTTATAATAAAATCAAAAAAAGATTCTAAAGTTAAACTGCTTATTTTTGTGGCTCAACTTTATAATCCAAATCTATTCATACTGTGAAGTTTACAAATTATATATCATAGCAATACTGTGAAGTTAAGCTTATAGTCTAATGAGAATATCAAAAAGATCTTGATACTGACTGAACGTATATGCAGGAGGAACTTAAATGCTCGGTTGAATTGCTAATATAATTATGCAGGTAAGCATGAAACCATATTCTCTTTTCGATAATCAGTTTGCGAGAAGAAGATCAGTAGTTGAAAAATAAATATTTGAGGTGAAATAGAATGGAGTTAACATATGTATCAATATCATACTATCGAAGCATTACTAATGCATACAAAATGGATTTGTCAAATTTAACAGTGCTTATTGGAAAAAATAATGAGGGTAAAACAAACGTATTAAAAGCCATTAACTTAGGAATGAGTATCTTAAATAATGTAGAGATGTTACAACGTCGGAAAATCATTGCTAAACAAATGTATGATTGGCGTGAGGATTTTCCACTTTCTCTTCAGGCATCAAAAAAATTAAAGAAAAAGAATACATCAATTAGACTTGATTTCCAGTTAAATGAAGCTGAAGTTAATGAATTAAATAATATGATTCATTCTAATATCAACGGAGCATTATCAATATTTATAGAGATTAATGAAAGTAACATAATTTCAATAACAATACCAAAGCGTGGGAAAAATGCCAGTACGCTGTCAAGCAAACTGACTCTAATCAGCAAATTAATTTGTGAAAAGTTTTATGTGGTATATATTCCAGCTATTAGGTCAGAAAGTGATGCATTTAATGTCATTTCAGACTTAGTTAATGCAGAGTTCTCAAGTATTGATGATCAACGATATAGAGAATCATTAGAGTACATTGGTAATATGCAACAAAAAAGACTAGAATTACTTACACAAAAAGTTAAAATACCTCTAGAGAAATTTTTACCACAAATTAGATCAATAAACCTATACATAACAGATAGATATAGAAATAATAATATTCTAGCACGAAAAAATATAAATATGGACATAGATGATGGAGTTTTAACTAGTCTAGCCAATAAGGGCGATGGTGTTAAGAGTCTATCAACTATAGCTATACTTAGTCAAATATCTAAGGGAAATGATAGGCTAATTATTATTGATGAACCAGAGAATCATCTGCACCCTGATGCAGTGCGATATATTTGCTCAGTACTTAATGAACTTGCAGTGGAGAATCAGGTTTTAATTTCAACACATAGTCCAATTTTTGTTAACAGAAATTGTATCACATCTAATTGGATTGTTGATGCTGGACAGACCTATAAAGCTAGCAAGATTGATGATATAAGGAATACTCTTGGAGTCATTTGCTCTGATAATTTAATGTATTCGGATTATGTAGTTGTAGTTGAAGGACCTACAGATAGAACATTTTTAGAGGTGTGACTTGTTGCTAATTGAAAAGATTAGCGTGATTTAGGTACAAATCATAACTATTATTGCGAAAGATGGAATGATGGTGTAACGCCCTGAAACGTCTTCCCTGAGGCTACGACTAGCGTTTAGTTAGGTAAATAACTAAGGGTTAGAAGCTCGTTAAGTAGGCTGAGAGCATACCCTAACAGGTTAAAGCTGAGGAATAGCGAACCAGAGGTGGTCGAGTATGTGATAGGTCGTGGGTCTATAAAATATCTATGGTTAGGATGACTTTAACAGTCTGACGAAATTGGGAATGTACGGGTCTAAAAGTGTAGTATTCAGAAATGGATATATTACCATAGTAAGGTAAGTGAGGATGAGTAAAAATCTCTATTATGAAAATCCTTATATTGTTACAGGCAATATCAAGCTTACAGGCTTATACCAATGACCTAAGGATATGTATATAAAAGATAGCGATAATGGAACAAGGAAAGCTAGGAATGTGGAGGTTTTACTACCAATGAAGCTTTGATAAGGAAAACTTAAAAGTATAACTTATCTTAATCTTAGTGTGAGTAGTGCCATGGTACTGATGAAACTACGATAATAAATAGTGGAGGGAAGGGCACAAGACAAATTATATTTAATAAATAAATAATGAGTAATCCAAGGTTCGAGTATGACTAAGAGATATTATTCCAATAATGTTGAAAAACAAAGGAGGAAGAAATAGACTTGGAGGAAAGCATTCTAAAGAAGAAACAATCACTAAGAAATAATGAGTATTTTGACACACAAGATATATTTGACAATTTATACAAGAAGAGTTGCGAAAATGTAAAGTTTACTAATTTAATGAAGTATATAAGGTCTGAAAGAAATATTTTATTAGCTTATAGAAATATAAAGGGTAACAAAGGTTCTGTCACACCTGGAACTGATGGATTGAATATTGATTATATTAAAAATATGGGTATTAAAAAATACGTGAGATATATTCAAGATAAATTCAGTAATTATAATCCTAAGAGTGTGAGAAGAGTTGAAATTCCTAAGTCTAATGGAAAAACAAGACCGTTAGGAATACCTTGTATTGATGATAGAATAATACAACAATGTATTAAACAAGTATTAGAACCGATATGCGAAGCTAAATTCCACAAACATAGCTATGGTTTCAGACCGAACAGGTCAACGGAACATGCAATATCAAGAAGTATGTTTTTAATGAACAAAGGCAGTCTACATTACGTAGTTGATGTAGATATTAAGGGTTTCTTTGACAATGTTAATCATAGTAAATTAAGGAAACAATTATGGAATTTAGGGGTACAAGATAAAAATCTTATTAGCATAATAGGTAAGATATTAAAATCAGAAATAGAAGGGATAGGAATTCCTCAAAAAGGAACACCACAAGGGGGTATAATTAGTCCGTTACTGTCAAACATCGTTCTAAACGAACTAGATTGGTGGATAAGCTCTCAATGGGAAACTTTTGAAACTAGACACAAATATACGAAACTAAATAAATACAGCGCTATTAAAAAAAGTAAGCTTAAGGAAATTTGGATAGTAAGATATGCTGATGATTTTAAAATATTTTGTAGAGATTGGAAGACAGCACAGAAAGCATTTTTAGCAACTAAAAATTGGTTAAAAAAAAGATTAGATTTGAATATAAGTCCTGATAAATCTAAGATAACTAATCTGAGAAGAAACCATACAGAATTTTTAGGTTTCAAACTTATGGTTAAACCAAAAAAGAATAAATTAGTCTGTCAAAGTAGAATGTGTGATAAAGCAAAAGAAAATACAGTTAAAAAGTTGAAAAGTCAAATAAAAAGAATTCAGAGGAAAGAGAATCCGAAGGAAGTATCAATACTGAATTCAATGATATTAGGTAGTCATAATTATTATAATAAAGCTACTAATGTAAACTTAGACTTTTCGGATATAAATTTCTTAGTAACAAAAACCTTAGTTAATAGCCTTAAAGGAGTTATGAGTGACAAACCCAAAATGTCAGAAACCTATAAGCGATTATATGGTGAGTATAATGGTCAAGTAAGAACAGTCCAAGGAATAAGTATATTTCCGATTTATGGGTGTAAAACTAAACCACCTATGAATTTTACACAAGAGAAAAATAACTATACTGAAAAAGGGCGTAAATTGGTACATGATTGTTTAAAAGGTTATGGTCATATAATGAAATATTTATTGTATTATGAAAATGAAAACAATAGTATTGAATATAATGATAACCGAGTATCGCTAATAGCGGGACAACAAGGTAAATGTTACGTTACTGGGAATATGCTAAGAATTGGACATATGGAATGTCATCATAAAAAACCTAGAAGTAATTGTGGAAGTGATGAATATAAAAATTTAGTTTGGTTAAATAGCGATGTTCATAAAATTGTACACAGTACACAGGTAGACACGATAAACAGATATATAGAAGTATTAAATTTAGATAAAAAAGGTTTAAAACGTGTTAATTCTTTAAGAAAGTTAGTAGGAAACTCAATTATTTAATTAAGAAAATATAATTTGTTGGAGCGCCGTATGAGTTCGAAAGTCTCACGTACGGTGTGGGACAGGGGAAAAGTTGGAGATAACATCAAATTCTTACCTATTGTCATAAGGTATTTCAAGAACACCAAGAAATTTGTAAAAGTATTACAAACAAAACTATGAGTATTCGTGCAATTGGAGGAGTAAATAACTTAAAAAGTGAAATTTATGCACTTCAGAGATATTGTTGTAATTACTTAATCATATTAGACTATGATAGTGCAGGGAAGAACGCTGCTAACGACATAAAACAAACGTTATCTGTTCCAGGAGATAAAATAAGATATTTTATGAGATCAAAATCTGGAGAATCTGAATTAGAAGATATATACGAACCTAATGTATATACGGACTATCTTCTTGAACGTGGATTTGATATATCAAACCATTTATTCAAAAATAAATCTACAAAATGGTCTGATCGATTAGAAAACATCGGGGCTACAATGGGGAGAAAATTATTTTCAGAAGACGAAGATAAATTTAAGCAAGAAATAGTATCAATGATAGGGACTCCAGTTAGTAATTTTGTTACAGAGCAGGGATATGTACTATTGGAGGCTTTATGCTCAAAAGTTAAAGAAGATCTTAAGGGAATGTCTTTGATATAATTATTAATTAGAATATTTGTAATCATTAATTTTAATTATCGTGTATATAAATAAACTTTCCTTTATTCATAGAAAATAAGACTTGCTGTAGAACTTCCAATTAGGCTAATAATCAGCAGTTCGTAATGCTTCAGATAATAGCAATGATGAGTAAAAAAATCTTAATCAACTCATATAAGTTGATGCAAAAAAAAGTCCCTCAAACTCATTTGAAAATTAAACATCCGTTTTCTCCCCAAACGATGCTTGGAATATCGGCAATGCTCACTTTGTTTTGTTAAATAGACTAGCAGAACCTTCAGATATATTTGGTCCCTCGATTTCGAGAGTTTGAAGTTTAAAAATGTCCTTTTAGTGAAAGGAGGATTTGCGGCATGCATAAAAAGAAAAATAAAAAGCAAAGATTAGTTAAAGCAGATGAATATTATAATGACGGGCTATTTGAACTAGCTCGTTATGGGAAAGTTATGACTATGTGCAATATAAGCACGCCTGAACAGCACGTTCAGATTCGTGCATTTTATAAAGATGAATACCCGAATGTTAAGGAACGCATAGACGAAAAGGTTAAAAAGATACGAGAAGAAATATCTATATGCGATCCTTTGATGATACTTAAATTCACAAAAGACATGGCTATGCTATCCCATCTGAATAAATTTTCAGAGCTTGATTATACGAGCGAAGAAAATATGACTATCAGAGCGCAGGAATATATACAAAGTATTTTGGTCTCAACAGAAAACTATTTTGTAGATAAGGAATCGAAAGAAGAACAGGAGAAACGGTGGCATTCAATTCGCGCGGACGTAGAAGATTTGTATAAGGAGTTCGTATATTTTTATCATTATTGGTCTGTATATAAAGAAGATTCCGGCGAGATTTCTGATGAAATGATGCGCTACATTGTTGAGTTTCAGATGCTCTATCTCGTCAGAGGGAATCGATATCAGGCATTTGAACTTGAACCGCTAAAAAAACTTTTAATTCCGCATAATGATGTGCTTGTAGAATTGTTTGGTGTTACAGCTGAGCAAATAATTGAAGGACTTGAAAAGCTTCAATATTCGATGTCGCAGGGCTTAGGAGATGCCTGGATGGACATGGGAAGGAAGTTCGATGAGTTATTTAAAACGGTTGATTTGGAATCAGCCTCTGAAGCGGAAATTGCTGAGGTACGAGAAATAATGAATCCAATAGCTGAGAAAATATTCGGCGAAGCTTTAAATAATATTTCTCACGTTACCGGATGGGATGCGAGATTAATAGACGCTTTGTCTTTAGGTATTGGCGAATGCAATTCCTTCTTTGATGGCTCAGAGTTTTCAGGTTGGCCAATCATGGAACTGCCGACTAAGAAAAAACCGTTTGTAAAAATAGATGGAATCTCATACGGATTTGATTATTATTCTTTATTCGATAATTTTTATCGAGCATTACAGAAACAAATCTTCCGGCTGAAACCTGAGTATGTGGATACATGGAGTAAGCGCCAGAACATAGCAAGCGAAGACATGGTTAAGTCAATATTTTTGAATCTGCTACCGGGAGCAACAGCTTATACAGGGAATTACTATCCTGCGGGTAGCTCGTTAAAGCAGTTGAATGAAAATGACGTGCTTATTATATACGAAAATTACCTGTTTATCATAGAAGTTAAAGCAGGTTCCTTCCCCCAGACGCCACCGATTAATGACTTCGACGCTCATATAAAAGCATATACAAAACTCGCCCAAGAAGCTGATTCTCAATGCAGCCGAACTATAAGGTACATGAACGAGCATCAGCCAGCTCCATTTTACGACGCTGAAAAGCACAAGAAATTTGAAATCAGCGGAATCTCTCATTACAAAGAAGTCTATTCTTTTTCTGTAACCGTTGATAATTTTAATGAATTTGCAGCAAAAGCTGAAAAGCTGAACTTTATAAAGCTTTCGAGCAAAACAATAGTAATTTCATATGATGATCTACTATGTTATGAAAACTATTTTGACTCACCAATAGAGTTTCTGCATTTTTTGAAGCAGCGGAAGCTGGCTATAGATATTCCTCAAATTGCATTGAAAGATGAGCTTGATCATTTAGGCATGTATATTAAGCACAACATGTACTCGATTACAGCATCCGAATTCCCGGCAGAGCACATGGTAAATTGGCATGGTTATAGAGAAGATTTGGATAACTATTTCTGCAGACTATATCTGCCGGAGTTAAATCCAACGAAGCCCAAGCAGGATATGCCTGTGGAATTAACAGAAATACTCCGGTTGTTAGAACTCAAGATAGATAAGAATAAGATCGATGTGGCGCACTTTCTTTTGAATCTGTCATCAGAAGCTAAAAACGATTTTTGCAGAGCGATTCATCATGCACTTAAAAGACAGCCTGAAATCGGTAGAATGGCTGTAATGTCTGCCTTCGGTGAAATAAAGTATTGTTTGTTCGTTGTGACTCCTGGCATTAAGGTCATGAGTATAACGGAACGCCAAGATTACGTCTTGTCTGCCATTCTTAATGATGAGTCAATGCCGATCATGTGGATTGACCTTGACTATGACGAGGACGGTAAACTGCTCGGTGCGAATGGAAAACAATGTAGTTATAGCGATATTCCATCTGATGAGATTGACAGACTAAAGGAATTAAGCGCTGAATACTCAAAAAGTAGAATAGAAAGCTTTCAGCGCCAATTTCATAGAAAAGTTGGCAGAAATGATCCTTGCCCTTGCGGAAGTGGCAAAAAATATAAGAAGTGCTGTATACAATACTAATAATTTAGGATGTATTTGAATGGTAAGCCAACAACCATAGAAATGATAGATAATTCGCTGAACCTTAACATAGGATGTATTTAAAATATTTGGCTATGTTTTAATATAATGTTGGAATTGAATGAAACAAAAATATATATGGGATTGTCCATCTATATTTTTAATTTAACTTATAATTATTTAAATCTGGCAATGCTTTTAAACATATCTTTATAATCGAATGTAGTATAAAGATATATTGCACTAATTGCTAAAGATGAAACTAATATACTATAAACAATTATAAACTTTATTTTACTTTGTTTGTCCAGTTTGTAATAAGAATCAGTTTTGTGTTTTATAGTAAAATTATACGTTTGATAAATACCTGCTGCCATAATAAAAAGTAATAGTATCTTACTCTTCAATTTATTTACTGATATAAATAAATATATTAAAAATGGGAATCCAATATAGCATAGAATAGGGGATATTGCTTCAACTATCTGACCACCATCAAGAGGGCTTACAGGTATTAAATTCGCTAAATTTAGTATTGTTGAAGTAAAAGTTAATACTAAAAATGTATAATCCCCTGTAACATAATAAATTATATAGTAAATGAGTCCAAGTATTCCTCCAAATAACGGACCTCCTATTGCAATAAGTGCATTTTCTTTACAATTTTCAGGGTTTTCATGAATTATATATGCTCCAACAGGAGTGAACCCTCCAAAGGCAACACTTACCTTTAAAATTTTTGCTATAATATAATGACCTGATTCATGAATAATAAGAATAAGTAAATATCCCACTGCATACTTAAAATTTATAGCAAATCCTAATACTAAAATTATTAAAGAAATCATTGAAATATTGAATATCACTTTTTGTACACTTAATTTATTAGTTAAATTTTCATTATTTTCTTTTTCCATACTCTATTTCACCTCATTGTATGAACATAATTAAAACAAAACTGAAAAGCAAATTTTTAATGAATGTGTGAAAAATAGCTTGCACAGCAAATGTTAGAAAGTCAATGCAGCCAGACCGCACCGTTGACAGTTTTCATATCAGGTTATCTCATCCTCAGACTCATTTTTCATCCCCAGTGTAAGTTCCAGTTTTTTTTCTTTTCCGTAAGGTACTTTACCGCAAGCCTCTATGGCGTTGTCAAGCATATTAACCAGCAGGCTGCATATAACGTTACCCTGGATATTCAGCTTCTCCGGCAAATTTCCGGTGAAGCTTGTTTGAATTCCTTTGCTTTGTGCTTCTGAAAACTTGTCGGTTAGAATGGCGTTGACAAGCTTGTTTTCACAAAGATAGGTGCTTTTTGTTTTCTTCATATCATGTTCGTAATGTTCCAAGTAATGATTTAACTCATCGTACTCCCCATTCTTCGCCAGGCGGCTCATTACACCAAAATGCTTGTCGATGTCGTGCCATATCATTTTGGTTTCCTCTATATACTTTTCTGTCTGGTGGTAGTTCTTATATAAAAGAGCACTTTGTCTATCTATAGAAATGAAACCTATTGTTTTAAAAAATTCTGGAGCTTTTGCCACCAGCATTATTCTTTTTCCGCCTAGTGACTTAACTTCTTCAATAACTTTTTCTATCATTAGCGTCCCAAGATTATGTCTGCGGAAAGATTTTTCAATTGCAATATCTCCTATGACAAACTCGCCATCTCGTTTTTCTAATACAACTCCTCCAACCCGGTTTCCATCTTTACTTTCAACGGTTTCCCAGCATTTGATTAGTCCTTTTGGTGGTGCTTCTCCAGGAGAAATTTCCAGACCATTTCTATGAAACATTTCTGTTAATCCTTTGAAATCATTTGTCTCCAATAATGTAAACATATGCTTACAACCTCCATCTCACTTTAGAATTATTTAATTATAATTTGCAAACCAAGTGTAAACTTCGTCGTATATTCTTATATTAGCATGTTAGTTAGAAACTGTCGAAGGTGTTTGCGGGTCATGATGTTAAATTTATATTAATGGTAGTAATTTCTAATATGCCAATGATGATACTATATAGCTTTCTTGGAGATAATGTTCTGTCATCTGCAAGTAATACAACAATAATCGCAGTTATTATAGCTGTAATGAGTATATGTTCTATATATTTATGGAATAAGGAGCAAAGCGTGAAGGGATTAGCATAGAGATAAGGGCTGCTAGAGATTTTTAAATAAAAAACTGCACACACTTACCTTAGATAAAAATGTACAGTTTTACCAATCTAATTTTAATTTAAATTTATTTGCATTTTTTAACAAGTGTGGTATAATAATTATATAATAATATTTATTAATAAAAAATAATTATTTATAAATAAAAATAAAATTTTGGAGGTATAATTATGACTCAGCTTAAACAAGTCTATAAATGTGATATCTGTGGAAATATGGTAGAGGTTGTACATGCAAGTGGTGGAATTCTAGCTTGCTGCGGGCAGCCTATGACATTGCAAGTTGAAAACACTGTGGATGCAGCAAAGGAAAAGCATGTGCCAGTTGTTGAAAAGATTAAAGGTGGAGTTCTTGTTAAAGTTGGCACAATTGAACATCCAATGTTAGAAACTCATTATATTGAATGGATAGAAGTTCAAACTGCAAATAAATTATACAGAAAACATCTTAACCCTGGGGATAAACCTGAAGCTTTATTTCTTTTAGAGGAAGAAGTTTTATGTG
>Ga0268263_1002464_pt1 | contig 12067 bp, 8 predicted proteins | sample Biomet5_FD_190358 | JGI IMG/M metagenome (GOLD analysis project Ga0268263, IMG submission 190358) | Microbial communities from bioreactor (seeded with sewage sludge) at LBNL, California, USA - Biofuel metagenome 5 (SPAdes) (version 4) | ecosystem: Engineered > Bioreactor > Anaerobic >... | reverse complement strand
AAAGATCCGCAGACGCTGGAATTTCAGCCTGCATTTTATAAATATGTTAAGGAGGCGTTCAAACCACTTGGAGTATATCTGGAATTCTGGAAACGTGAAGTCCAAATGGGTGAAGAACGTATCTTCTATGTTATGCTGATCAATGATTATCATGAAGAAAAGAATGGCGAAGTAATTCTGACAATAGATTATGATGATGGTGATTCTTTTGAAATTGAAAAAAAGTCTTTTACTATGGGAGGAAACGGATCCAGTACTATTAAGTATGTTATGCACATGCCGGAAAAAATAGGAAAAGCAACTATGAAGGCAACGGCGGTGACAGATGATGGACTATCAACCACTAGTTATCGTTGGATAGAAGTGAAAAAAGAAATTGCACCAAGGCCATATGGTGAGTATTAACTATTTAGTTTTAATCCCTTAATCTCGAAAAGAGCTGTCGCATTTTGCACAGCTCTTTTTTCTTGTATTTACTGAAAAAACAAAAAAGTCATATTGACATTTCAAATGAATGATGATAATATGATTACACAAATGAAACGTTTCACCATAAATAATGATAATATGAAAGAGAGGTATGCAGTATGACAGCAGAAACTATATCAAATCAAACAACTGTGAAAAGTACTGTAAAAGAAAAAATTGCATTTGCAATAAGTGGCGTTGGAGGAGGAGCGTTTTGCTGGGGCTTTATATCAGGATTCATTATGCTTTATTATACCGACAGTGTTGGAATGTCCGCAGCAACAATGGGAACTATGATGCTTATTGCTAGAGTTCTTGATGGAATAACTGATGTTCTGGTTGGAGCATTGATTGAAAAAACACATAATAAATTAGGGAAAGGAAGACCTTGGTACATTCTTTCCGCTCCTCTTTTAGCAATATGCTTATTCCTTTGCTTTAATGTTCCTGCAAGTTTATCAACAAGCGGAAAAGTTGCTTATATTTCAGCAACGTATATCCTAATGTGTGCAGGTGCTTATACTATTTACGGTATGTCTGAACAGACTGTAATGGCAAGAATGTCGACAGATCCTAAGGATATCAGTACAATTGCGACAGTTAAGATGTCTGCTGCTTTGTTTATGGCGACGGTAGTATATATTTTAGCAAATGGAATGGTTACTGCATTTGGTGGAACTAAAGTTCAGGCTGCTTGGACAAAAGTAGCTGCTCTTTATGCAATTTTAGCGCTTGTCATGGTATTGATTGGAAGTATCAACGTTAAAGAAAAAATTGCTGATAGAATTGAAAATAAAGATGTTCCTAAAATACCAATGAAAGTTGCTATGGGTGCGGCTTTCAAGCACCCGGAGTCATTGCTGTTATTGTTTGTGTTTATTGTAAATTACATTGCTTCTGGTATTATGTCAAGCAGTACAATGTACTATTTAGGGTATGTAATTGGAGATTTTTCAAAGATAGCAATTTCAAGTACACTTTCTGTGTTCTGCCAGTTTGTTCCTATCATGTTTGTCCCTTTGCTGTTGAAGAAATTTGACAAAATCAAGTTAATGCGTTTCTGCTTTATTTCTTCAGGAGCATTATCTCTGATTAGACTGGCAGCGCCTACATCATTTACGCTATTTGTTGTTGGAGCTTGTCTTCAGGCAGCATTTTTAGCACCTACTTATGCAATCATTTGGACACTGTCAGTTGATTTGATCATGTATGTAGCTGCAAAATCAGGTATAAGGGTAGAGGGCTTTATTAATGCGATAGGTTCTATCGGTGTCAAAGTTGGCACTGGTATTGGTACTGCAATGGTTGGATGGTTATTATCTTGGGGCCAGTATAACGGTGCTGCTTATGTTCAGCCTGAGTCAGCTGTAAAAGCTATTATAATAATGTCGATTGTGTTGCCAGGTATTTTATATATTGTAGATGGACTTCTTATGTGTATGTGGCATTTACAGGGTAAACTAAGAGACTGCGGCATTATTTAAAGTGTGTATTAGATAGTAATTAGGGGAAAGCGGCAGCTTTCTCCTTTTCACTATCATTTGATACAAGAACTTTCAATCCATGTCAGATTGGTGCAAATGATAAAGAAGAATTGTCCTAGGTGCATATACTATATTGGAAGGGAAAGACACTGAAAACAGTTACTTAATAATAGCATCTTCATAATAATCTAAAGGACGTATGCCAATGCAGCTGTATGTGTTAGCATTGCATGCGTCCTTTTGTTATGAATGAAATTTGTTGTAGGAACAAAAGGAATTTAGCCCTTTTGATTAAAATAGTCTTTGATCTCAGAATTTGCCTGCTTTAACATTTCATGAGGATCGGCATTTTCCAAAATGCATTTACGAACATATTTTGCTACTATCATCTCTATCTGTTTGTATTGGAGATGCTGATAACGTTCAGGTAATTCACGAGATCTGCTTTCTGGCAATAGCTGCAGTCCATATGAGATCCAAGGATAAAGATCTGAAATTATATTTGAAGTAAAAGTAATGCTATTTGCTGAGAAGCAGCCTTGCAGCGTTAATGGAATTGCCATTTCTCTGCTGCATAGCATCTTCAAATAAGCTAATACAGTTTCTTCATTTTTGCTGTTTTCATTTATTCCTACTGACCAGCCGCCAAGTGTATGCTTTTTCCCTGGTACAGGTGCGTATCCGACCTTTCCCAGAACTTTTGAAGTACGGCTGTCCACTATTGGAGCGACGTGTGATGAATACATGATCATCATAGCCGCTGAGCCAGAAGCGAATGTATTAACCTGCTCATACCACCAGTTATCAATTGAATTTGGTGCGGCATATTGATAACTTTGCATATAATTTTCCAAAGCGTTTACTGCATTTGGTGTATCAAACATAGGCATTCCCTCTGAATCGAATATTGAATCCTGACTTGCCCAAAGACGGGTTAGATATTCGACATATACAGCACTTGAAAATTGCCCTGAAAGCGTCGTTCCATATAAAGTCTGCGAGTTTTCGTTATACTTTTGAGTAAAGAAGGAAGCAATGGCATTAAATTCTGACCATGTTTTCGGTGCCGCCAAATCTGCATGATACATTTTTTTAAATAGCAGTTTGTTTTGATAATCATCAAATAAATCTTTTCGATAAAAGAGCAGCTGATTTGTATGCATGAATGGTAAAGCAAATATTTTACCCTTGTGCTTGGAAAAAGTATCAAAAATCGATGGCTCAAATGCAACCTCGCTAAATACATCATCAGTTATATAGCTGCTGATGTCTTTAAGGTAGTGGTTCTCTGAAAGATCATGAAGCCAAGGAAGGTCAAAAGTATAAATGTCATAGTAATCATCATCTTTATGATTCAATATGTTTTGATATAGATCTTCATATTTCACTGCATCAAGCAGTATTTTGGTATTCAATATTTTTTCAGCATATGGGATTAAGGAAATCATGCTCTCTGATATATCGCCTTTAAGGGCAAGGATCCTTATATATGCAGCATTAGGCATTTGCTTCATATTATCAAGCATATTGTAACTTTGGTATTTTAGCCTGATATCTCGGAAATCATAAAAGGGAGCATTATTCATGTCTTTCAGCAATGCGTCAGCAATAGTTTTGCATGCTTCGAAAATTGGCCTGACAGCAAAGTGACAGGTTGATGGCAATGAGTTTAATTCAGTGTTAACAAATATTTCAAGCTGAGGGCCACTGCCAGAAACAGAGAGCTGAAGTGCCTTCAATAGTCCATTGGTTATTACACTTGAGGTAGAAATAATCACATCCGGCGCAGGAGTGTTGCTAAGCAGTTTTGAACAAGAACGATATGCTGACGGAAGTGTATAATCAATGCTTTGAATATTATTTGGATCAACATGAATACTATGCTCAGTAAAACTCTCCTTATACCCCTCAATACATTCATGCTCCGTAGAGAATTGATCAGGTCCGCAAAGCAGACAAATATTCGATATGCTTTTTGAAAGGTAATGATCCACAATTTTCTTAACACATTTCTTATTGTCGAAGCCAATATAACTTGCTCTAAATTCTGTATTGCGATTGTAAAATATCAGATTGATGCCCTGAGACATAATGGATTGAAACAGTTTTTCATTATGTGGCTGGCATGTAGCAATAATGATTGCAATCGGCTTATGTGATACTGCGCTTTTTAGGATCTCTTTTTCATTTACCAAAATATCGTGGGTGATGTGCAGCTCGGTTTCCAGCCCTTTGGCAGATAATAGATCTGACAGGTAAGAATAAGAGAGTGCATATATTTCATCAGTAATATTTGGGAAAATAATCGATATCAGTTTCGAATTAGATGCTTTTAAATCTCTGGCTGTTGATCTGGGGCTATATCCCAGCTCCTTGATTGCACTGTTTACTTTCTTTGCATTTTCTATGCTAACAGTATTTATATGATTAATGACATTTGATACGGTGCCAATGGACACTCCGGCAAGTTTTGCTACATCCTTTATTGTTGCCATCTTGTAATCATCTCCTTTACGTATTAATGAAACTATAACCGATGAATTTCATAGAAGTTTCATTCCATGTATCAATAGTAATGTACAGACACGGAAAAATCAAGGGAAATGTTCAAATTAATGTTGACAAACTATTATTCGAATAATATAATGAACGCATAGATGAAACGTTTCAAAACAATACAATATCGAGAGGAGCACGTTTATGAATGAGTATTCTATTACCGTTGTCGAGTATGCCAAGGTTGAGCATTTTAACAATACGATGATCTATGGCGGTTATTATGGTACGGGTGAAACAAGGATTACTTATACTGTAGACATTTTGAAAAGTGGCAATGAATGTATAATTGTTGATTCAGGATATGATATGGCGGACCATGAGGCTGCTGAACATGCAAAAGCTGAAGGACATGCTTACTACAAGACACCTGCAGAATGTCTGCTGAGAGCTGGGGTTAATCCAGATGATGTCAAGCATGTAATATTGACACATGCACATTGGGACCATATGGGTGGAGTCCACTTCTTCAAGAATGCTAAATTTTATCTCCAGGAAGCAGAGCTGCTGAACTGGATAAAGATTATGGCAATGAGCAGTGAGTATAACACATTGAAAAATCCTATGGCATATGCAAATATTGAGGAAGCTGTTTCGCTGATGAAAGACGGCAGGCTTGTATTGTTAAAAGGCAATGTAGAGCAGCTGTTTCCTGGTATTGACATTAGAATCGCAGAGTTCGGACACAGTTTTGCTCAAAACGTGGTCTATGTAAATACCGCAAATGGCGCTTATGCAATCAGTGGTGATACTGCGTATGTCAAGGAAAATGTTATTGGAGTTAATGGCTCAGGAGTATCACTCCCTAATGGATATGCCATTGGGAGCATAATTAATTCTGTAACAACAATGCAGGATATTCTAAAGGCTGTAGGAAATGACGCAAACAAAATCATATTTGGTCATGACGATAAGATGTGGGCGGATTATGATTCAAAATTGTTCGATGATAATCTGCATATTGCATACGTTGCAAAGTGAAAGAGGAATAAAAAATGAGAGAGTTTTTTACTATTGAAGAAAATGTAAAAGGTAAGGTCGCCTTTGTTACAGGCGGCACAAAAGGTATTGGCAGGGCAACTGTAGAAACATTTTCACAGGCTGGGATCAATGTTGTTTTTTTAGGCCGCTCAGCAAAGGATGCCGAAGAAATTGAAAAGCAGTGCAATGCGCTTGGAAAAGGGGAAGTGACTTTTAGAAAATGCGAGGTAACCAATTACTCTGAACTGGAGGAGTGCATTGATTATACATATAACAAATATGGGAGACTTGATATTGTCTTTAACTGTGCGGGAATTTTCCCGCCGCAGAAACCTGCTGATCAGTACACTATAGACGAATTCACTGGTGTATTAAACAATAACCTTGTTGCCTACTTTGCCGCAATACGTAAAGCACTGCCATATATACGCGAGTCTAAAGGTGTGATCATCAATATTGGTTCTGTTCTAGGTTTGCAGGGAGATGAAGGTGCGTGTGCATACACTGCAGCTAAGGGTGCTATTCAGACAATGACTAAAACTCTTGCATGTGATGAAGCGAGGAATGGAGTAAGAGTGGTCGAAATCAAACCAGGTCATATCAACACGGAAATGTTCGCAAAGACGACCAGCGAACAGGATGACCCTGAAGGTTTTGTAAACTATTCAGATTCGCTTCAGTGGATGAATAGAGGAGGAATGCCAGAGGAGATTGCTTATACGGCATTATTCCTTGCATCAGAATGGGCCAGCTTTATAACAGGTACAGATATATTAGTAACTGGTGGATTTGAAATTGGTGAGGGACCAAAGCCGATAAATCCGTTTATGGCTTCAAATAAAGATGAAAGAGGTGCTAATCTATTTGATGATCAAAGGCCTATGGAAGCCTGGATCAAGTCGTTGAAACAGCAGTAAGTCTATTATTGTGAATATGCACGGGGCGTCAAAGCGAGGCCTCGTGTATTGCATAAAAACAAAGTGATAATCGAGAAGAAAAATATGAATAACCAAGATAACCTAATGATATTCGAAATATCGAGAATGGCAGCAATCAATGGCCCCGGTATACGTACAATGATCCATTTCAAGGGATGCAATCTTGACTGCAGATGGTGCAGTACGCCTGAATCTAAATCGTTTGCCAAGCAGCTGTCTTTTGTTCCAGCTAAATGCATCAAGTGTTTAGAATGTGTAGAGAAGTGCCCGGCAGGAGCCATTTCATTTTCAAATCTAAAAGGCATTGAAATAAACCGTTCATACTGTACGAATTGCATGGAATGTGCAAAGGTATGCTGTTCCAGAGCTCTAAGCGTAATTGGCGAAAACTATTCAGTCTATGAACTTATGGACCTGATAAAAAGAGATGCGAATTTATATAGAAGATCTGGCGGAGGCGTAACTTTATCTGGAGGAGAAGCACTGCTGCATGTGAACGCAGCAATGATGGAACTTCTGACAGAACTGAAGCAGGAAGGAATTTCCGTGGGTTTTGATACTGCAGGATATGTTGAGAAATGTGTGCTTGATAAAATAATACCATTTACAGATTTCTTTTTATGGGATGTCAAGCTTCTTGATTCATATCAGCATAAAAAATATACAGGCAAGGACAATGACGTTATTCTCGATAATCTTAGATACATAGACAGCAAAGGCGTAGACATATATTTAAGATGTCCTATCATACCGGGCGTCAATAATAATGAGGAATTTTTCAGCAAGCTTGCTTCACTTGCCGGGGAATTGCATATGGTCAGGGAAATCCATTTGCTGCCATTTCATAAATTGGGAGAAGCAAGATACAGCAAAATCGGATTAGAAAGCCCATATTTTAATATGGGGGCACTACAAGATGACTATATCCTTGAGCAGCAGCAAAAGCTGGCAGAGCAAGGATATAAGGTGAAAATAATTAGATAGGAGGCAGCTATTATGGAGAAAAGCATTGATTTGAATGCGGTCGAAACATGGGGAAGACTTCAGAAAAGAAAATACTCAGATCGCGTAAAAGCTGGAGTTGACAGAGTGATCAATACCAGACCTGAATTTGATCTTGAACGCTGTTATGCTGAAATGAAAGCGCTCAGCCAATATAAGGATGAGCCTCGTGTGATTCAGCGTGCCAGAGTATTCGAGACGTTCTTAAGAGATAAGACGATATATATTGAGCCGGATGAACTGATTGTAGGAAATGTAGCGGAGAAGGTAAAGGGCGCGCCAATATTCGGTGAATATTATTATCAGTATCTCGTAAATGAGCTGGACGATCCTGTTAAGGACTTTGAAACGCGAGGATTTGACGAGTTCATTGTAACACCGGATAAACGCAAAGAACTGCGCGAAGAAATACTTCCATTTTTTAAAGACAGATGCTTTGAAAGGCATGTCTTTGATGATCTGATGAATCCTGATGTAAAAAATAAGACAGTTGCATCAGAAGGAAAATATCCGACAACACCAGTTGTTGGAGGTTTGATGGTGCAAACTGACTGTGGGCATACAGTAGTAAATTACCCGAAGGTATTAAAGTATGGTCTTTCAGGGATCAAAGCAGATGTACAGTATCACAGAGAGCAGGCTGCTGAATCATTTAGCTTTGATTCGCAGCACAGGCTGGCAGAATATGATGCAATGATCATTGCTCTTGATGCTGCCATGGCTTATGCCAATCGGTATGCTGATAAAGCAGAGAAAATGGCAGCAGAAGAGAATGATCAGACAAGAAAGGCTGAATTGCTTGAGATCGCTGAAGTTTGCAGAAAAATACCTGCAAAGCCAGCAGAAACATTTAGGGAAGCGGTGCAGTGCATTGCGTTCATTCATATACTTTGCTGGTGTGAGGTGCTTAATGTTTCACTTGGATTTGGAAGAGTAGATCAGTATCTCTATCCATATTATCAGAGATCAGTAAATGAAAAGCATGAGCTGACAAAGAGAGAAGCAATAGAACTTCTTCAGATGTGGTACATCAAGACGAATGAACACACTGAAGTTTACAATTACGATAATTGTCAAACGCAAATGGGATACCAGCTAGGTATTCAGATGACACTTGGCGGACAGACAAGAGATGGAAAAGACGCCGTTAACGAAATGTCATATGTCCTGCTGGAAGCAGAGGAAGAACTTGGATTACAGAATCCCGATTTTGGTGTCAGGGTATTTGATGGTTCGGATAGAAAATTCATTAAGCGTGTTACTGAAGTGATTCGCCTTGGCAGAGGAAAGCCGAAATTCTTCTTTGATAACATGGCTTTGAAATGCCTGAAAAAGGAATATCCGGATCTGCCTATAGAAGATCTGAGGGAATACATAACTGTCGGCTGTACTGAACTGATTTTACCATTCTCATCTCAGCCTAATACATTTGTGGCTTTGATCAATGTACCGAAGGTCATGGAGCTGACACTGCATAATGGCGTGTGCTCGCTGACAGGAGAATGCATTGGACCGCAAACCGGTGACGTAAAATCATTTGTTTCTATGGGCGAGTTCAAAAGAGCCTTTGAAGAGCAGCTGAAGTACTGGGTAGATATGGCCTGCAGATCTGTGAAGACACAAATGGACGCGCAGGCTGAATTCTCATATAGTCCATTTAATTCAGCTCTGATGGATGGCCCAATTCCAAAGGGCAAAGATATGTGCGAGGGCGGTGCATGGTATACCGCATATACACTTTGGTTCCCAGGTATTGCAACAGCTGCAGATGCTCTTACGTCTATTGATACTTTAGTTTTCAAGGAAAAGAAAACGACATGGAATGAATTGCTGAGCGCTCTGAATGATAATTGGGAAGGACATGAAAAGTTACTGGCGTATGATTTAAATCGTGTGCCAAAGTACGGAAACGACATTGATATGGCAGATGAGAACGCCTGCTATCTTATGGATGCATGGAACAACATCGTCGATGACATCAACTGCCGTGCCGACATGCTTCCTAAACAAGGAGGACAATATATTACTTCAACAATAGTAGGCACGCCGCCGACCGCAATGGGCGGAACTGTTGGCGCTCTGCCAGGAGGACGTAAGAAAGAAACGCCGTTAAGCGATACCAGTTCACCAGTACATGGCAGAGATACACATGGACCGTCTGCATCCTACAGATCCAATTCAAAACTGCCGCAGAGCAGGATGTCTATGGGTAACTGCATGAACCAAAGACTCAGTCCTAAAATGCTGGCTACAGATGATGATATTGAAATGTTCACAAACTATATTATGGCCATCAATGATAATCCAGTCGCGGAAATTCAGTTCAATGTGATATCAAGCGCTGTACTGAGGAAAGCTATGAAAGATCCGGACGACTACAGGGATCTGCTCGTAAGAGTAGCAAGCTATCAGGCGTATTTTGTTTCTATGAGCGCTGACTGTCAGCTTGACATCATCAACAGAACTGAATACGAAGGATGGTAAAAAAAGCATATTAATGAAACACTTACACTACAGAAATGAAAGAAGGTTATTAAAATGAGAGTAGCAATAATGGGAGCAGGATCATTAGGAACAATTTTAGGAGCTTATATTTCTAAGGCAGGATACCAGATAGATTTGATAGACCCGTATAAAGAACATGTAGACACGCTGAATAAATCAGGAGCACATATTATAGGAACTGTTGATTTTACCGTTCCTGTGCATGCAATAACACCTGATCAGATGACAGGAGTTTATGACATTATTTTCTATATGGCTAAGCAGACATATAATGATACGGCTATACCGCAGATCAATGCTCATATTGATGATTCCAGCACAGTCTGCGTTTGTCAGAACGGTATACCAGAGTATGCTGTAAGTGAAGTCATCGGCGTCAACAGAACAGTGGGTGCTACCGTAGGTTGGGGTGCCACATTCCAGGGACCTGGCTGTTCAATGCTGACTTCTGCAAAAGAAGGCATGACATTCAATTTAGGTTCGGTTGAAGGACCGATAAATGACAGAGTTTTAGCCGTCAAAAAGTATTTAGAGTGTTTAGGCGAAGTCGTACTGTCCGAAGACCTGATGGGAATTCGCTGGACTAAACTGCTGATGAATGCGACTTTCAGCGGCTTATCGACGGCTTTAGGCACTACCTTTGGCGGCGTGATAGACAACGATGATTCTATGAAACTGATTTTGAGAGCTGGCAAAGAGTGCCTTGACGTTGCAGCATATAGCGGAGTAACTTTAGCACCATATGAGCAGTATGACTTTTATGAAGCGTTTAAACTTGGAAATGCAAAGACAAATGAAGAGTCAATTGAGTTTATAAGGAAAATCTGGATGCAGCATTATAATTTGATTGCCAGCATGGCCCAGGATCTGATAAAAGGCAAGAAATGTGAAATCTTCGCTATCAACGGAGTCGTTTGCAATGCAGGAAAGAAAGTAGGCATTCCAACTCCTGTAAACGATAAAATCGTAGAGGTAGTATTTGGGATCCAAGAAGGCAAATACAAGTATGAACCAGAAAACATAAAGTATTTTAAGGATCTGCTGTATTAAGAGCAGCAGCAAATCAATTATTTAGATCGCCAAGAAAAGAGGTATTTCAAAATGGCAAAGAAGAAAACAATAATTACAGCAGCAGTAACAGGCGCATGGCCTAAGAAGGAGAACAACCCAAATGTCCCTCTGACGCCGGAAGAGATCGCCGATGACGTTTATGAATGCTGGAAGGCAGGTGCAGCAATAGCTCACCTTCATATGAGAGACGATGAAGGCAATGGCACTATGGATCACAACAAGTTCCGCAAGACTGTAGAACTTATTCATTCTAAATACCCTGACTGTGATATCATCCTGAACCTTACAACATCAGGAGACATATATGCTACAGATGAAACACGTATGCAGCATGTAAAAGAACTTAAGCCGGAGATGGCATCATATGACTGCGGATCAATGAACTGGCTGAACTTCGGACTGTTCATTAATTCACCTAAGTTCCTGGAAGAGTGCGGAAAGGTATTCGACGAAAGCGGAACCAAGCCTGAAATCGAAGCTTTCGACCCGGGCATGATCGGAAATGCTGCATATTATGTCAAGAAGGGGGTTCTCCATGAACCACTTCATTTCCAGCTTTGCATGGGATGTGCTAATGGCATCCCGGGATCACTGAAGAACCTCCTGTTCATGAAAGAGCAGATGGATGCACTTTGTCCAGGTTCAACATGGTCAGCATTCGGCGTAGGTCACAGCGCAATGGAAGTGATGTATGCAACTATTGCTTTAGGCGGAAACGTGCGTGTCGGCATGGAAGACAACGTAATGTACGGCAAAGGCGAGCTTGCTAAGAGCAACGCCCAGTTTGTTGAAAGAGCTGCAAGAATCATCAGAGAATACGGCAACGATGTAGCAACTCCTTCAGAAGCAAGGGAAATCCTTGGACTTAAGAAATAACAAGAACTAAAAATCAAGCCTTGCTCACATTGAAATGAGCAAGGCTTTTTGATAGCTACAATTTATGTTCGAAAGCGTTCCTAACCTTTGATCGTCTGTATGGCGTGAACACCAGCCCCAGCAGCCGGTTGTAGCCGCGGAAGCCATAGGTGGCAGTCAGGGAGTAGCGCTTCATATGGCGGAGAA
>Ga0268263_1002461_pt1 | contig 12086 bp, 10 predicted proteins | sample Biomet5_FD_190358 | JGI IMG/M metagenome (GOLD analysis project Ga0268263, IMG submission 190358) | Microbial communities from bioreactor (seeded with sewage sludge) at LBNL, California, USA - Biofuel metagenome 5 (SPAdes) (version 4) | ecosystem: Engineered > Bioreactor > Anaerobic >... | reverse complement strand
CCAGCCGTTACGCTGTCTTGGAATCTTTCCATGTTGATTTTACTTCTTCCTGTGTACGGTATGGCGCGCGCCATGGTAAGCGACTGCGAAATGAGCTGCGACGCCTCCGGGTTAGCCAATGCGGAGTTGTCGGAAAGCAATCGCTGTGTTGCAACCCTTCTGGGCGTCATTCGGCGGCTGAAGTAACGTCAGATGTCACGGTCGAGGCGCCCGTCGCTTGGGATGTTCATCGCACCCTCGCGAGATTTGGCGTCAATACGGTGGAGAAGAACCGAAGCCTGTGAAGCCTGATCGGCGATACGTCTGAGCGGACTCCCTATAGTAGCTACATCAAATCTGGTTGTGGTATCTGGCGCGGTAAACAACCAAAATTCAGTATACAAAAGGCCTTGCAACATAGCGGTCACAAGGCCTTTGTATGGCGGAGAAGGAGAGATTTGAATTACCCGTTGTGCGCAAAACCTAACAAAACTGAGTATAATACAGTGCCGGAATTCAATTGATTTAAAGGCTTTCGCGCAACGGGGCACAACCGTTCGTAATACAACAAAACCGGCGTTGTGGTATCAGTTGTGGTAAATGTTGTGGTAAAAATACGTTGTAGAATAATCACCATTATGAATGAAGCTTCCACAGGCGCCAGTAAAAACATAGAGGGGTGGTATGTATAATAATCGTCATTTTGTCATTTCGTCATTTTATAGTTATAAAGCCTTATATTATAAGGGTTTCATGAATGACGATTTTTTACTCGAAAAAGTGAAATCGTCATTTCGTCATTCTACCCCCTCACCTGTGGAAGCCCTACACCCCGGGGCAGCAACCCGGCCACGTTGCCCGCGTTCCGGCCGAAAGCGAAGGCGGAGGGCTAACCCTCCGCCAGTATATCTTCCATGAACTGCCGCACTACTTGATAGTGCTCCTCCTTCCCCTCCGCCGGCAGCTCCGCCAGAAAATCCATGTAAGCCGCAAGATTGGCCCTACCGGATCGTATTTCATCCATCAGCTTTGATAGCGCCATAACTGCCTGCCGGACGCCTGGTAACGCGCTGATCGCCTCACAATACCGCGCAACCGCCAGATCCACACGGGAGGACGCCGCGCTCTCCGCTTGCTCCTGCGTAGTAACTGGCTGCCGTCTCTGTTCTCGTTGAGCATGCACGCCACGCATATAACCAAACATGTAGCCTTTCAGGAGAAACCAGAATCGCGGGTTTGTGCTGTGTGCGCTAAACGGCTTCCTGCTTAGCTCTATAAGAACGGGAACAATATCCGAAGTTATCGGAATACGATCCAGTAACATCCATACATCGTTAGCAATGAAAGCAGCGGTGAAGCTGTTTAGCGTGTACGACTAGCAGTCTTGTTTAACATCAGGAGGATATGATAAACTGATGTCGGAGGAGATTGTTATGGCAGGAAAAATCGTGGAAAAGGATGCTACGGTTAAGGTGGCCAGGCAGCGGCTGAGCGTGCTTGAGATGGCAGAGACGCTGGGGAACATCTCGGAGGCATGCCGCCGCGGCGGCATGGATCGCACGAGCTTCTACGAGTGGAAACGACGCTTCCAGACCCACGGGCTGGAAGGACTTAAGGATATGCCACCCATTCCCAAATCACAGCCGAATCAGACAACGCCGGAAACCGAGGCAGCTATTGTGAAATGCAGCCTAGGCCATCCGTCTTGGGGCTGCGTGAAGCTGTCCGATTTCCTGAAGCTGCAGGGTGTCTCGGTAAGCTCTCCAACGGTTCAGAAGATCCTGATTCGAAACGACCTGGCTAGCGTGTACGACCGCTGGCTCAAGGTATCTTCCTCCTTGCCTTCCTTGTTATTCTACCACGACCAAATTTTTCTGTCCGATTTAGTGTAGCCAATCCACCCTCGTGTGCTGTACGCCCTCACTCGGCGAAAAAGATCGAACCATTATCAACCCCCGGGAAAAAAGCCCTTTTTGAAAATTATACTCCGGTGATAACAACGGTATACCAACCCGGTCAAATTTAGGAAACATGTACATAATAATTACCTTCTTGGTTACTGTTGATAATCCACAATCCTCAGGTACGTACACATATCAGCCTCGTTATTTGATCTGTGGAAGCGCTATCTTCACGCCCAGCGCACCTCGCACCTGCACTACGGCGTAACCGCAATAATTGCCCTGCTCGCATGCGGCTCGCAGTAATTCAGCAGTCGGATGTCTGAGTAAACCTCTTCCCAAAAGCTTCGCAAGCGCGCCGCCCATAAAGTAATCCCCTGCGCCTGTCGTGTCCACGACAGTGGCGCCGGTGCATGGCGCCACCATGCCACTTTCGCCACTGGGCAGGTAAAAGGCGCTGCCTTTGGCGCCGTAGGTGATCATCAACGCGGCAATGGCGGGGTAGTCCGTCATCAGCTTGAATGCAGCGCGCTCTGCATCCGCTTCTTCGGTCAGGAAGACCGCCTCCTCTTCGCTCATCTTGACGATGTCGGCACAATCTAGCGGGATCCGCATCAACTGGCGGGCGGTTGCTTCGTTGGAAAACAGCGGTGCGCGGTAGTTGGGGTCATAGGAGATCGGCACCCCGGCCTCTTGCGCCAGCAACAGGAGTGCAAGCGTGGCGCTGCGCGCCGGTTCGCCCGCCAGCGAAAGCGCGCCAACGTGCACCAGATCGACCTCTGTAAGCAATCCAACAGGCAGATCGGCAGGTGAAATCTGCAAATCCGCTCCATGATCCCGATAGAACGCAAAACCGCGTTCGCCCTGCTCCGACAGGGTTACCATCGCTAAGGTTGTCGGAACAGTGGAAGATCGCTTCAGGTAGCGGGTGCCAATGCCTGCCGCTGTCAGCGCCGCGGCGATCTCCCCGCCCAGCGTGTCGTCGCCAACGCAGCCGACCATATCGCAGGTATGGCCGAACTGCGTGAGGCAGCTGAGCATATTGGCGGGGGCCCCTCCAGGATTGCATTCGAACAGAAGTTTACCTGCATCGCTTTTGCCGCACGGCGTAAAATCGATGAGTACTTCGCCCAGCGCCAGTATCCTTGCCATGGGGCTCTCCCCTTCCTCGGTAGTCTGTACACGCCGTAATGTGTTTTATCGTGTGAAGGCGCCCCCGGGTACGCTGAGCTCCCAGCGTGTGAGACGTTCCACCGTAAACTGCCCGGCGAAGGAGATTTCCTCTGCCGACCCTTTGGGAAAAGCGAGCGTAGACATCGCGATGACGCCGTCGTCGGCGAAAACCTCCACCGAGGAAGTATCCACGAAAATCTGCAGCCTGATCCGATTTCCACCTCCTGCCAGCTGAGCGTAGCCGGCAGGTTTACGCTCCGGCTCGTCGTTGGCCGCCATGGTGTATCCGCATTGGCTGCGGTCGGTGCTCAGCACCCGCGTGGCGGCGTCGTAACGGATGGCGAAGTATTCCTCCGCGGTACCTAACAGGCGGATTTCAGCCTTGCCGTCCTTTGGCAAAAGCAACGTCGTGTCGATCTCGCAGTGGCGCGCCCGCAAGCCTTGCGGCATCATCGTACCGTCGACTGCCAGGTTTTCAAGCTGGAAGGCTTTTCCCCGCAGAGCCTGCAGTTCGCGCAGGGGTTGCTGATACAGGCGGCCGTTGCGCAGGCTGAGCTCCCGGATCAGCGTGTACTGTCCCGACCAGCCATGGCCCAGGTAGTGCGTAGGCGCATCCTCTCCCCACATCTGCATCCAACCGATCATCACGCGCCGCCCGTCGGGCAGCTGTGTGGTTTCCGGGGCGTAAAAATCGGGACCGAGATCGATGGACTCCATGACCTCGGGAGTGAGTACGCCATTCTCTTCCCGACCCAGCAAGTAAACCACGGCGTGGTGCCCATTTTGGAAGCGGTACTCCTGCATCGGTTGGTTCATAAGACAGGTGATGAGACAGTCTTTACCGCCCAGTTGAAAATAGTCCGGGCATTCGGGCATTTCGCTCAAATCATCCACCAGCGCTCCGTCGCAGTGCCACGTGTGCAAGTCCCTGGAGGAGTACATCAGCAGCCTTCCTTTGTCCGGGCTGCGGTTAGCGATCAGCGCGCGGTAACCTTCGGTCGTACGCATCAGCTTGGGGTCACGAAAATCTTTGGGTTGACCGTCTACGGGCAGATCTTTGGCGCTGATGACGGGGTTTTCTGCCCATTTAACGAAGTGCTTACCATCCTCGCTCTGAGCAATGCACTGCTCCTCGATCAAATCTCCAACAGCATCCTTGTGCACACCCGTGTACATCAAAGTAAGCTTTCCATCCGTCTCCAACGCTGTACCGGAAAAACAGCCTTGATCGTCAAATGGACGGTCTGCAGCGAGTGCGAGAGGAAGCCACTCCCAGTGAAGCAAATCCTCGGACGCCCAATGCCCCCAGTGCATCAGACCCCACACCGCGTCATAGGGATAATACTGGCAGAACACGTGCACCCGGCCCTTGTACACCGTAAATCCGTTGGGGTCGTTAATCCAGCCTGTCGGAGGGGCCAGGTGGAATGCGGGGTGGTAGGTACCGTCCACGTTGCGCGCATTGGCCCGGATTGATGCGTCGATATCGGAAAGTTGCATGTGTGGCCTCCATAAATACTGTTTCAAACCTGTATGCGTCAGCCCAGCGCCGTGCTGGCAGGGTTACAAAACCCCGCCGGGGCGCACCGGCAAGCTAATGTGCCCCGGCGGGGAAAGGGAAAAGGAGGTAGTGGGATTATTCGGCGCTGTTGATGCGGTCGATCGCGGCCTGATAGATTTCTACCAGCTGCTCGACACCAGCGGCCTGCATTTCGGCCTGATAAGCGTCCCAAGTTTCCTCGACGTTACCGTTGAGGACCCAGTCGGTCACATAACGGTCTACGGTATCGGCCAGCGGATCGTAGATGCGTGCCACAGCGGCCTGCTCATCGGTTGTCAGCATAATCTTGGGCAGCGTGTCATACTTGGCTAAGTCAGCTTCCTTACCATTGATCTTTTGGCCTTCCAGCAGTGTTTTAGCATCGTATGCATACTCGGCAACAGTATCGTAGTATTCGTTGAGGACTACCATGGAGCCACGGCAGGGCGTGGTGTTCACGCGCATGGTGCCAAAGGAAGTATACGGTGCTACGGGGATGATGTCGCCATTCTCATCGAGGTTGAAACGAAGCACGCCGTCATCGGCGAGGTAGTAGTTATAGCCGACCGCGCCCCAGTTGCTCTGGATGGACAGCGCCGGATCGGAGATCATGTATTCCACGAAGGCCGCGACAACCTCGGGGAATTCGCAATCTGCGGTAATGGCGGTATCGCAGGCATCCTGCATCTCGGAGTAGTTCAGCGCGTTGCCGGTGGTGCCGGCTTCGCCCGTCAGCTGCGGTATGGCCGCATACTGATGGCGAACTTCGTTGTTGAGGATTTCCATATCCGTCCAGCAACCCATCACGCCGATCAGCGCGGTATCCTGGGCCAACTCGTTGTTGCGATAGTTGGTGCTGGAGCCGGAATCAGAACCCACGTCGAAGCAATCCTTGTTCAGGAGGCCCTTTGTATACAGGTCGTGGAAGTACATGGCGGTCTTACCCATCGCCTCGTCCAGAGCGGTATAGACGACCTTGCCGTCGATAATGCGCAGGTGATCGGAGTACTTGTTGCCGCCGCAGTAGCTGTCCTCGCATCCGAAGGCACCGGTGAAGCGATAGAACGCGTCGTAGGAACCGAAGGTGTCTTCGCTGCCGAAGCTGGTCGCCATGGGAATTTCATCATCGATGCCGTTGCCGTTGAGGTCGCCGGCAGCCTTGAAGGCTTCCAGTACGGCGGTCAGCTCATCCACGGTGGTGGGCATTTCCATGCCAACCTCGTCCAACCACACGGTGTTGATCAGCAGCGGACCGGGGGTCAGTACCAGGCCGTACATCTGCTCGATGTAGGGGAAACCATACTTGTGTCCGTCAGGTGCGGTAGCTTCCATGTTGTATTTGGGATTTTCGTTAAAGATTTTTACCAGCGTGGGGCAGAACTGCTCGATCAGCTTTTCGGTGGGCATAAACACGTCCTGATCCAGATACGTAATAACCGTCGAGCTGGATTTGCCATCACCGAAGTTCCAGATCACATCGGGCAGGTTGTCGCCGCTTGCCAGGATCAGGGCGATTTTCTCGCTCGCACCGTCAGCGGGGATAGACTGCCAGTCGAAGCGAATGCCGGTGTCTTCTTCCCAACGTTTCACCATGACCAGGTCTTCCACCGGCACGGTACGATCCGCGCTGTTGACGAACAGCATGGAGATCTTGCCGTATTTCGCCTCAAAGGCATCCGGATCCGTAATGATGGGGAGCGTTCCGTCCAGATTGACCAGTCCTTCGGCAACCGCTTCCGCCGTTTTCGGGCTGAGTTCGTAGGCAGCGGTGTCTTCCGCAAGGGATGCGGCGGGGAGGAGGCTGCTAAGCAGCAGGGCCAGTACGAGCAGGATACCCACGGTTTTCTTGGACATTGAGTTTCCCTCCTGTGTTCTTGTCGGTTAGAACGGGGCAGCGATCATTCCAGTGAGAAACACTCAGCCTTTGACGGCGCCGATCGTTACGCCGGCGGCGAAGTATTTCTGCACGAATGGATAAACGATGATCAACGGCAATGCGCTCAGCGTGATGATAACATACTTGAGCTGGTCGATGATCTTCTGGCGTTCTGCGAGCTCCGAGGCGGAGGAGCCCTGGGAAAGCTGGTTGGAAAGTACAAGGTTCCGAAGCACGACCTGCAGGGGCATCTTGCTGTCGTCCTGTATAAACATGAGGGCATTAAAGAACGTATTCCACATGCTGGTGGCGTAGAACAGCACCATAACCGCGATAATCGTTGAGGATAACGGTATCGCGATTTTGAAGAAGAAGCCGAAATCCGAGCAGCCATCCAATTTGGAAGCTTCCAGGAGCTCCAGGGGTATGGAGGTATCAAAGAAGGATCGGCATACAATCAGGTTGTATACGGATACGCCGGCCGGCAGTACCAGCGCCCATGCGGTGTTGTAGATGCCCAGCATTTTTATGGTTAGAAACATGGGAATCAGGCCGCCGGAAAAAAACATGGTGAACGTGAAAAGGAATATCAGCACGCGGCGACCGACCAGGTCGATGCGGGAAAGCGCGTAGGCGGCTGGTACTGTAACCGATACGGAGAAAACGACCGACATTACCGTATAAAGCACGGTATTCTGATAGCCGGAAAGCAACGCGGGGTACTCCATTGCCTTAGCGTAGCCCGCTGTGTAGAAGGATTCGGGGTAGAAAAGCAGCCGGCCGGTATTGACGATCTTGGGATCGGTCATCGACGCGAGCACCACGTAGTACAAGGGGTAGAAGATGACCACGCAGACGAGCGCCATGATGATGCCGTTGACGATATCAAAAACTCTGTCCGCGCGGGTCGGCCTGGTGAACACCATGCCCGGTACGGAATTCTTGTTGCTGTTCATAACCGTTCTCTCCTCCCCCATTTAGAATATGCTGATATCCGCAAGCCGCCTGGACAGGGAGTTGGCCAGCACCAGAATGATAAAATTGATCACGGCGTTAAACAAGCCCACGGCGGTAGCGAAGGAATACTGCGCACTTTGCAGGCCAACCTTGTACACATAGGTAGAAATAATCTCCGATACGGTCGTATTGCCGCTTGCCTGCATAAGGTACGCCTTTTCATAACCAACCGTCATAATGTTTCCTACCGCCAGGATGAACATGAGCACAATGGTCGGCATGATGAGCGGGATATCGATGCGCAGGATACGCTGCAGCTTGGATGCGCCGTCGATGACGGCAGCTTCGTAATATTCCGGGCTTATGCCTACGAGCGCGGCGATAAACACAATGGCGTTGAACCCCATCGTCTGCCAAATACCCGACCCGATGTACAGCGGCCGAAAGTACTGCGCCTGCGAAGTAAACAGCTTAATCTCTCCGCCAAACCCCGTAATCACATTATTAACGACGCCGTTAGCGGAAAACAGCACGGAGATAATGCACACCAGAACCACGTTGGAGAGGAAATACGGCGCGTAGGAGATGGTCTGGATTGTCTTGCGAATGGTCGCATTGCGCACCTGGTTAAGGAGCAGCGCGAACACGATCGGTACCCAGAAAGCGAACAGAAGCTGGTAAAGGCTCAGCAGCACCGTGTTCACAATCGCGTTGACGGCGATGGAGGTAGAGAAAAACTGCGTGAAATATTTGAAGATCGGATCTGCCCAGGGGCTGGCGAGGATACCCGCCCGGATCTTGAAGTTTTTAAAAGCAATCACGAGGCCGTACATCGGGTAGTAAGCGAAAACGATCAAGCACACCAGCGCTGGAATTAACAACACGTACAGCTGCCACCCTCCCAGTATGCGCATCAGCGTGCTCTTCTCCTGGGTTTTCCGGGGCAAGGCGCGATTGCCGGTCATAACGTTACCTCCTTATCCGCGGTTTGTTTGGGCGTCCGTTTGTTTCCCATGATGTCGGGACGGTTCAGGCAGTAGTCGATGGCCACCGCTGCGGCACCGTAGAGGATATCGTCCCCCTCGAAGGTCGACAGCCGAATCTGCACCGATTCAAACAGGCGAGGAATCAACCGCTCTCGAGCCACGGCCAGCGCGGCGTCCAGCAGCAACGGCCCCCCCTTGGAAATTTCGTTGCTGATAAGGATGGTGGACGGATTGTAGCAGTGCACCAGATTAACCAAGCCGTAGCCAATGTACGTACCTTCCCTCCTGACCAACTCTATGGCCTTGGCATCGCCGGCCTGAGCTTCCCGAAAGATGATGGAGGAAGTTAGCTTATCGTAGGCGTTCAGCCTGGATTCCGGCGCTTCCGCACGGTGGGCCATCGCGTTTTTAACAAAGGCGATGGAGGAACAGTATTGTTCCAGACAGCCGCGGTTGCCGCAATGGCATTTTTCGCCGTTGATGTCTATGGAAGTATGGCCGATCTCAGCCGCGGTGCCCTGATCGCCGGTGTTGAGCGCACCGTTGGAGATTACGCCCGCGCCGACGCCTTCGCCTACGAGAAAGTGCACGGCTGTGCCTCGCAGATGCACGTCTCCGATTTCAAACCACCAGTCCGCAAGCGCGCCCGCGTTGGCGTCCTGCTCGAAGATTATCGGTCGGTTACCCACGCGCTGTACATTGAACTCTGCGCGCAGGTCTATATCGTCCTCACCGGTATCGCCCATTTCCGTAATCATCAGGATGCGGTCCTCTTTTTTGAGGAAGGGGCCCGGCACCGCCATTCCGGTGACAACGATATCGGGATAATTGGCAATGTACTTGCGTATGGCGGAGCGAATACGGTGAAACACCTGCCGCAGGTCGTCCTCACGAGTGAAGTTTTCCTGCGTGGAGGCGACGCACTCTCCGGAGAAGTCAAATACCCCCACGGCAAAATTCCGGCGGGATAGCTTAACGCCGACGATTTTGACACCATTGGGATTGATATGGATGCCAATCGACCGGCGGCCCTTGCTACCGGCGAGCACACCGCACTCCTCGATAATGCCGTTCTCGATCATCGCCGCGGTGATTTTGGAGATAGCCGCTTCGGTGAGGCCAATCTTTTTTGCGATCTGGGCGCGTGTACACACGCCGTGACGCTGCAGGTACTGTAAAATGATGATGCGGTTGGACAAATACATGTTGCCCGCATTATTACCGCCCTTACTTGCTTCAGGCATTTGTTCGCCTCACCTCAGCTCTCGGTTCCGCTTTAATTAACTCCGTTAATGTAATTATATGATGAATTAAGAGACATGTCAACAGGTATTTTCTTAAATTTTGGACTATTTGGCGCAATTTCTGCGCCAATTGTACATTTACCCGGCTCTTATAAGGGTTGTTTTAAGTTAACACAATTAATTTTTAATCGTCCAATCGGTTTAATCTCGCTTTATATTTCTTTGGTTAATGAAACGCCGCGTAATAGCCTATAGAGATTTACAGCTTCGGCAGAGAAGCCAAAGCGTTGCAGCCCACTCCCGATTTTGCTCAGTAGCGAACCCAAATCAAGTCAACAAACCGTGCTTGTCAGCCAGATAAAGGTTTGCCAGAGCAAAGAGCATGTTCAGTTGGGATTCCTGTTTTCTTCGGCCTTTGTAGCGGGTCTTGCGGAAGTGGAACAGGTTCTTCACAACACCAAAGACATGCTCGACCTTTGCATGAACAGATGATTTCTCACGCTCCCTGCGCCGTACTTGACCTTTGGAACGAATGTGGTCGTTCTTGCATTGGGATGGTCTACAGTTGATCTTATACCGGATGGCCTTTCCATTTGTGTTGCGGGTGATGGCACCTTCGCGCTTGTCGGCTCCCAGGTATCCGCTGTCACCGTATACTTCCGTTTCTTCACCGGTCAGCAGTTCGGGGACAACCGTCACGTCATGCACATTGGCTCCCGTTACCTCCACATGATGAACAAGCCCGGTTTCCCTGTCCACACCGATATGCGCCTTATATCCGAAGTGCCACGTGTTGCCCTTCTTCGTCTGGTGCGCATCTGGGTCGCGCTTCTTTCCCCTGTTTTTGGTGGAGGACGGCGCGGCGATGATCGTGGAGTCTACGATGGTGCCCTTCTTGAGAATCAGCCCTTGCACAGAAAGGAGACCAACCACCTGCGCAAACAGTTTCTCCTGCAAGCCGTGCTCCACCAGCAGCGCGCGAAACCGGCCGATGGTATCGCCATCCGGTATCTGGTTGCTGGAATCCACCCCGCAGAACTCCGAAAAGGCACGGCTGTCGATGATCTCCATCATCGTGGCCATGTCTGACAGATTATAGAGGTTCTGTACCAGATGGATTCTCAGCATCAGTTCGAGGTCGAAGGGCTTGTTGCCGCGCTCTCCCTTATAATAGTGCGGCTCGATGATCCCTTTCCACTCGCCCCATGGGATGACGCGATCGATCTGCTGGAGAAACTCTTTCTTGTGGGTTGCTGCCTGCCCCAGTTCGTCGGTCAAAGTTGATAACGTAATCTGCTTGTTCATACTCCTATTTTACCATCTGTTCGACTGTTTCGCTGCTTTTTCTCTGTGCGGTATTGCCCTATAGAAATTTTCGAAACTACTTAACTTTTGCCTTTTCTCCTGCTTATGGGGTGAAGGGCAATGAAAACAGCCAACACCCCAAGCCTCAAAGCCCTTCAATCAAAACATCGGCCAAGCGCCGAGAAAGGGAGGGCACCATGGGCAAGCATAATCGGACTTCCAATTTCAACTTCAACCCCAATAGCCACAAGTATCAGCAGGAGGGTCAGCGCGGCGGCAATTCCGGTGTGTCGCGCAATGGCGGAACCAATACGGAGGCGCTTCTGGAAAAGCTCATCAGCGCGGGCAACGAGACCAGCAAACTCCTCCGTGACATGAAACGCGTGCTCAAGGAATTCGAGCTTGACGTGATGACGGGGCTCACAGTTTCCGAAATCTGCACGCTCGCCATCGGCGACAAGCAGCTGACCGACGAACTGCGCTCCATCCTGATGGGACGCGACGAGGATGAGACCCCTGACAACCAGGAAAGCCAGGAAAGCCAGAAAACCAACAGTGCTGACCACAGCTGCACCCGGTCGGAGAAGGCTCCTGACACCGTCAAGTACGCCCTACGCACCGACTTTGACATGAACGCAATCATGCGCGCCGCGATCGACGCCACCGAGGAAGCCCCCGCCACCGTTCGCACGATCACCGAGACCCTTGTCGCATATCTCAAAAGCCAGTTGAAAACACAGTCATCCACCGCCAAACGCTTCATGGATGAATTGGATAAGGCGGTTCGCAAGCGCACCGAGGGTGCCTCCGACTCTACCGACTTTGACGCCGCCGTCGCTGTGGTCAAGAACGCGCTGCCTGCCGTCGTTGCAGCAGTTTCGGATATCACAGGCTTTGACCGCGCCGTCGTTGATCGTATCGCCTTCGCTGAGCTGTTGGCTGCCAAACGGGTGCTCGTCAGCTCTTCCCGTGTCGCGACCGGCTCTGAAGCCCGGCAGATGATGGATGAGCTTGAGAAAGCCAACCTCCGTGGGGCACACGGTAAGCCTGACACAAACGGCGTGGAGGTGGAGTGACCATGAACAGCCTGATTCCGCGCGTGTTCATCTGCTCGCCGTATCGCGC
>Ga0268263_1002460_pt1 | contig 12092 bp, 9 predicted proteins | sample Biomet5_FD_190358 | JGI IMG/M metagenome (GOLD analysis project Ga0268263, IMG submission 190358) | Microbial communities from bioreactor (seeded with sewage sludge) at LBNL, California, USA - Biofuel metagenome 5 (SPAdes) (version 4) | ecosystem: Engineered > Bioreactor > Anaerobic >... | reverse complement strand
GAGCGTCCCATACGACATCGAGACATCCTGCATCTGGATCATCGCATCTCCCATGATCAGCCTCCTCCGGCAATAAAAAAACACGAGACCTCCATCCATATCGGACTTCTTTGTCTCGTGTCATGGCCACTTTGCCATAGGACAAAACTCTGGACAAGCGATTTTCACTGAAAGGTCAAAAGAGAAGCGCTTCCATCAAATCTTTCCTATTGCAAGCAAGAAAAGTCACATTGAAAAACAAAACGCCAGACTCAAAAACGAGAAAGGGGTGCGTTTCCGCACCCCACATTCCTCGATCAATTGTCCTTTTACTTGATGACTCCAGCGGCCTTGAGGTCGTTGACGTTCAAGCTCTTGGCATACGGAACTTCAAGCTTTCCATCATTGACCATCTTGATCACCTCATCACGATACGGAGAGGAAAGGTCGACGCCGACGATGGACCAGTTGTTGTTCACTTCCGGCTTGAGGGTTCCCTGCTCCTTGATATAGGCGACCAGCATGTCACGGATCGAGTTGCTCGACTCCCAGCATCTCTTGCCAGCCACCAGCTTCTGCGCCTTCAAGCCAGAAGAATAACGGTAGTTGTTGACGGCGAGCATCAGTTTCTCGTCATCGGCAAGCGGATGTCCCTTGAACATGACGTTGACGATTCTCTGTCCTGCGGGCTTGGAAAGGTCGATCTGGTAATCGAGACCAGCGAACATGTCGTAGAGGTATCCCGGTTTCTCCGGATTGAAGCTGATGGAGATGTCGCCCGGCTTCCACTGGTTGTAGCAAGCGGCGGACCATTCCATATACGCTTTCATCTCTGCACCGGTCACTTCCACCTTGTACAGGGTGTTGTCGAACTTGTAGATGCCGAAGATCGTTCCGTAGTTGATCGGACCGGCCTTGATGTCGCTGGTGTCCTTGAACAGGGCGGCGGCGGAAACATCGGCTCCGCTGTTGAGCAACTGTACCTTGTTGATCAGCGTCATGACTGCCGTATCCCTGAGCTTCCCTTCCGGAATGCCCTTGATCTCGTTCGCAGGCTGGAAGTCGGCAGAAGCGGTTCCAAACACACCGCCACTCACTGTTCCATCGGCATTCTTCGTGCCGCCAGTAACGAATGCGATGGTCTTCTCATGGGCTTCCTTCACTTCAGGAATGGAGCGCAAAGCTTCACTTGGCGCATAATCCTTCATGTCGACGACTTTGCCGGTCACAGCGGTTACTTCGTTCTTCTCGTTGACGGAGATGTCGAAACGGGCGACTTCACGAGCTGCATTCTTGCAGGCCAACACGACGGTCTTCCCTACTTTCTCGTTCAGGGTGATGTGGGCATGTCCGAGCAGCAACGCATCGAACTCCGGGCAGACCTCAAGGATCTTCAATCCTGCATCAGATCCATTCTCTTCGTCATATTCCGCATAGAGTCCGACATGGGCGACACCGACAAGCACATCGCACTTGTCCTTGATCTCATCGACGACCCTGCGGGCCGCACTGGCGACGCTTTCGAATGCAAGAGCATCGACTTTCTCTCCATCCCAACGAGGCACATCCGGATTGGTGAGACCGACAATGCCGATCTTGACGCCGTCACGCTCGATGATCACATACGGATCGACGAACTTGCTGCCGTCTTTATAGGTGACATTGGCGCCAAGAAGCGGGAATTTCGCCTCTTTCTGCAACCGTTTGATGAGATCCGGACCCCAGTTGAACTCATGGTTGCCAAGCGTCATGGAATCATATCCCATGGCGTTCATGGCGATCATCATCGGATGGGGAACGGACGGATTCTTGTTGTAGAGATCGTCCGTCAGGATGGTTCCCTGGAAGGTGTCGCCGTTGTCCACAAGCACGACATTTCCCGGATTCTCGTTACGAACCTGTTCGACATAGGTGCATACACGGGCCATGCCAGTATTGGTGGTCTCCTTGTTGTCCTCATAGCTGTATCCCCAGATGTTGCCATGCATGTCGGTCGTGCCAAGCACGCTGATGGTCACTGGTCCACGCTCTGCGGCATTGAGTTCCTCGTACGCCGCTTGTCCGAACACCAACCCAACGACGCAGGTCAGTATCAGAAGCAGAGAAACAATACGTTTCACGTTCTTCATAAACGCTCCTTCATAGTGATAGGGAAAGTATATGCCGATTCATCTGTTGCAACAAGAGAAATCAAGCATGGATGCGACGGGCCATCAGGAGCATGGTGACCCAGTAATTGTGCTCTTCCAGGTCCAACGGTTTCTCCACATTCTGTTCCAGGAGATCAAGGGGAAGCAGGCAATCAGGACGGACGGCACCCTTTTCCATACACCGGCTCAACATCTTGAGCGTCTGCTCATTCTCCCCCCTCTCCCTGGCAGAACAAAAGACCTCCCAGGCAATCTCCTCATACTCGTCATTGCGGAAACCAAGGCCATCATAGGAAGCAAGCGAAACAGAAGCCCCTTTCACCTCGTCCGCGAGCATCGTCGACCGTTCGATGGTCCCAGGAATGAACAGGTAGTAAAGGGAGGAAGGAGCTTTTCCCTGATGACGGCGAAGAAGCCTTCCGAGCCGCTGCACCCTTTGCCGTTCTTCCGATGTGGAAGAAAGGACAATACCGACATTGGCGTCCGGGACATCCAGCCCTTCGTCCAAGGCCTTGCAACTGACAAGGATTCGTGTCTCCCCCAGGCGGAACCGCTCAAGGTTCGTCCTTCTCGCTTCCTTGCTCATCTTGCTGTGGTAATGGGAGCAGGGGAAACCTTCCGCCGCCAGCGCTTCATAGAACGCTTCCCCCTGTCCTATCTGCTCCCCATAGACAAGGATCCTGTCCCGGGAATCCAACTGTTTCACCAAGGCGACTCCTGCCTGGACACGGACCGGGGTCTGGGAAAGGATGGCACGCCGTTTCATGATGCTTCCGAGGAGCACCGTCGCCAATCCTTCCCCTTTCTCCTTCTTCACCAGCATCTGGAGCTTTCCGAAGAACGCACCCTCCTGCATGTCACCCATGAACGGATATCTGCTCATGAATTTGCCATAGATGATGGAAATCTTGTCCGACAACTCATCGTAATCCGCCTGGGTGTCCTTCGGCATCGGCAAAGCGATCTCAAAGACGGAGAACGGATTGATGACCTTCTCTTCCAACGCATGGGAAAATCCAAAGGTATAGATTACCGGACCAATGGTGGGAATCGTCACATCCTGGTAATGGAACGTCTCTGGCGTGGCCGACAATCCCAACGTGTAATACTCGCCATGCTTCATGGAAAGGAAATCAAAAATATGGCGGTTCTCGTCGCTGGCGTAATGGTGGCATTCGTCCAGGATGAGAAGGACGGCGTCTCCTGAAGCGAAATCATCCATCAAATGGCGGGTGAGTGCGTACCGCGCGGAGTCGACGACATAGACCATCCAATCCCTGGGTGGATCGTTCTTGAGGCCTCCGTACCAGAGTCCGACGGAAGAAGGGGACACATCCAACGTCTCCTGAAGATGCAGGATCGTTTCCCGCCATTGCATCGCAAGGAACACCTTTGGCACAACGATGCGAACCTTGAGAGGTTTTCCGATTTCCTGACGCAAAGCTTTTGCCGCCAGAAGCGACATGATGGTCTTTCCCGCCCCTGTCACGACCTTGGCAATCCCATGGCCGCCGTTCTTCAGCCAGGTCTCGACGCATTCTTTCTGCCAAGGGTACAATTCCATGAAAAACCCATCCTTTTTTCTTGTATCTTCGCCATGAATCCTCTACACTCTCACGAGAAAAGAGGAATTATCATGGACTACGAAACACTTTACCAACAATATCTCGCAAATGAGAAAACAATGAAAGACCTTGCTACCGCTTGCATGAAACTGCAGAAAAACATCGCGAAAGAGATGAATGCCGGTTCGCTCAAAGCGGCAATCGTCGACCTCGCCACATTACAGGACACAAGCAAGAGGCTTGAGGATACCGCACAGCTGGTCAAAGAGCAACTCTCCGCATTCCCCGCCCAAGAATACTTCGCACAAGGCGATTATGCCGAACAGATGATCGCCGCCTGCAAGGAGAACAATGTCGATGTCATCGGCGAGTATCCGGTGTATGAGATGTTCCCCTATAAAGTGCGGCTGGACTCTGACAACCAGGATGTGTACCTCGATAAGAAAAAGTACTCCTGCGTCCGTCCGAAGGCGTTCATTGAGATGGTGAAAACAAACAGGGACAAACTCAACAGCGTCAACTTCAAGGCTCAGCCGTTCCTCAATGAACTCGCTGATGCGTATGACATGCTTATCCTGAAGAACAAGATGAAACAGCCGGATGCAGATCTCCAGCTCGCCGACATCTACAAGATGATGGTGCCGATGGCCCGTTTCCGCAAGGAATACGACATGCAGACCTATGCGTTCGACCTGGCGCGGCTCTATGCGGAACAAGCGACGACCACTTCCTCAGGACGTTCGTTCGCATTCGGTCCCGACCGCGATTCCAAAAAGAAAATCAGGATCCTTGATTCCAATGGAACGGAAAGATATCTCACCACCATTTCATTCTCGACGAAAGGATGAACCTTATGGAACAAGAATCCGCACTTGCACTGCTCTCGGAAGGGAAAGCGCCAAACAACGCAGACATCCTGATGAAACTCACTTCCGGTTCCTCGTTCGTCCTTGATTTCTGGAACAACCATTACCTTTCGTCATTCATCAAGGACGGCGGGAGCAAGATCAAGTTCCTGACAGGGCGTCCCGGTGCCGGCAAGACCCACACCTTGATGCTGCTGAGCGAAAAGGCAAAAGGAGACGGCTATCTCACAGCGAACCTTTCCGCCGCCGAAACCCCGCTTTACACGTTCCTTGAATGGTACAAGGCGATCCTTGCTTCTCTGGACATTCAATCCATCATCAAGAAATGCTCACAGAAGATCATCGCAAGCATGGGGTTCTCCCCTACGGAGATTCCCAGTGATGAGACGTTCAGGGACTATCTGTGCAACAACGGAGCCGGTGACGCCTTGACGCTCAGACAGTTGAGGAACGAGCTTCGCCAGGCATTCCTGGACAATCCCCACATGGACAACAACTTCGCACTCGCCATCAGCATGCTGACGGGATCGGTTCTTGACTACCCTCAGCTGGATGAGCAGAGCAAGGCGTTGGTCTATCTCTGGCTGAACGGTGACACCTCCATGAAACTGACGCAGATCAAGGCGCTTGGATTCTCCCCTTACCGCATCACCAAGTACAATGCCCGCCATATGCTCCGCTCCCTCATCGAGGTGATCGTGTTCGCAGGATACACCGGGCTTGTCGTCACCGTGGACAACCTTGAATCCCTGCTTGGAAACTCCAGCATGGATGCGGTGCATTACACAAAGATGCGACGGGATGACACCTTTGAAAGCATCAGGGAACTGATCGATGCCATCGACTCGTTCCACCATGTGCTGTTCGTCTTTGCTTCCCGCAAGGAGCTTTTTGCCGATGAGAACCATGGAATCAAGACCTATCAGGCTCTCTGGATGCGTATCCAGAACGAAGTAATCAGCAAGCGCATCAACGGCTTTGCAGACGTTATGGACCTCGATGCTGTCGAGCGGCAGACATTCACCGCGGACACGCTTGTGGAGATGTCACAGAAACTCGTCTCCGTGCTTCATGGACTGAATACGGATGCCCTTGTCATCGACCGGGAAACGGCAGCAACCATCCTTGCAAAGGCCGGCAATGGGGATGTCTCCATCCCGAGACTGGTGAATCAGGCGACATTCGGCAAATTGCAACGACAGATTGAGGAGGCGGACCATGTATGATTACGATTCCTGCCATATGATCGAGGCACTCCGCTCCGGTGTCCCCTCGCGGGAAGTGGGGCGTTGTTTCACTGAAGCCCGCGCTCCATTCCTTCGTGAAATGAATGATGCGATGGAGGATGTCAAGAGTTCAGGGAAATCAAAAGGCATCGTGTTCACCGGCAAATACGGAGAGGGGAAAACCCATCTGCTTGAGACGATGTACAGCATGGCGGAAGAGCAGAACATGGTCGTCTCCTACCTTTCCCTCAGCAAGGAGGCTCCGTTCGACAAGCCCTACATGCTCTACCAGAAACTGCTTGCGAACACCAGTCTGCCCCACCATGACCAACCTGGAGTGATGGACCAGCTGTTCACCTGCTCGGCAGGAAGCAACCTGGCGAAAGAGATGCTGCTGTTCGCATCACGGGAACTGGAAACGGACAAACTCTATTACCTGTTCAACCTCTACCTCAACAGCGAGGACACCGACGCAAGATACCAGATGGCGGCAGACCTGGAAGGTGACTTCATGAGCAATGAGACGCTCAAGCAGCTCTACTCCCAGGTGATGCACAAGAAGATCAAGTACAACACAAACTTCGTCAAGACGAAGCACATGAACGACTACTTCTCGTTCCTCAGCCACCTGTTTCTCCAGATGGGATATGACGGATGGGTCGTCCTGTTCGATGAGGCGGAACTTATCGGAAGGCTTGGACGAAAGACAAGGGCGAAAGCATATCGGAACATGGCGACGTTCCTGGATCCAGGCCCTTCTCTTGAAAAGACCTTCACCCTTTTCGCATTCAGCGATTCCTACCAGGAAGAGGTCATTGTCTCCCGCAACGAGGAAGAGGAGATCAAGAGGTATTTCCTTCATGAAGGTGACGACATGCTCATTCCCGCCGCCCTCAACGCCATCTGCAAGGCGAAACGGCTTCCAGCCCTGACGGAAAACGACATCTGTGGCATCATTGAGAAAATCATCCTGCTTCATGGCAAGGCATATGGATGGAACCCGACCGTCTCCGCAGAGCAGGTCACCGGCACGATTCAATCCCATGGGTTCCTGCTCCGCACCAAGATACGTTCCGCCATCGAGTATCTCGACCAGCTCTACCAATATGGGAACATCGAGGAAGCGACAATCGGAAAACTTCAGACGGGCGATATCTCGGAGAGTGAGGAACAGCCTTCGCTTGATTCGTTGTTGGACGAAAAATAAGCAATCTCAAATACCACAAAGATGACGTTCCCGCATGAAAACGGGAGCGTGTTTGTTCATACTCCCAAGCATCCGATAGGCACGACACAGACGCCATCAGGTCTTCTGTAGGCTCCCGACCCGACAGCCGTAAGTACCAGAAGGAAAGAAGGCTTTTTCATTCTTGTCGTATCAATGAGGCCACTCAACTTCTTAAGGTTCTTCGCACCTTGTTCTATTGCAGAATCCCCACCTATCTTTATTTCGACCAATCCATAGGATCCACCACGGAGATGGATGACGGCATCACACTCAAGGCCATTCTTGTCATGATAATGAGACACGGATCCATCCAATGCTTCAGCGTAGATGTGCAGATCCCGAATAGCCAAGGTCTCGAACACCAGTCCACAGGTCTCCAAATCGAACATAAGGTCTCCAGGACCTATCCCCAATGATGCAGTGGCTATGGAAGGATCGACAAAATACCTCGTGTCTGAGGATCGAATCGCTGTTTTAGAACGAAGGTTTGGGTTCCAACTTGGAACATCCTCCACAACAAAGATTTCTTTCAGAGCAGTAATGTAGCTATGTACGGTATCAGGACTCAAGAAACTGGCATCATTGGCTTTCATGTCTGCACAAATAAGGGAATCGCTGACACTTTGTCCTTGGTTCCGAGCCAAGGACTTCATCAAGTTTTCTACCCTGAGAGGATCCCTTTTCACGCCATCAACTCTTGAGATGTCGTTGTGGATGATTGCGTCACAATAATCAAAAGCTTGGTTCAACGCCAGTTTTCCTTTGAGATAGGTAGCCATAGGCCAACCGCCACGACACATCAGGAAACATACATCTTCCAAGTTCAACTTGTTCTCGGAGAAAATTGTTCCTGTACCAGAAAACAACATCCCTAATGATACAGATCCATTTGATTCTCCCGACTCCATCAGACTCATTGGTCTCATTTTCAACCACGAGAATCTTCCTGTTCCCGTATGATGTATTTCCGACCTATCCGGTGGAACAGACGATCCCGTAAGGATGAATTGTCCAAATTGACTTCTCTGATCGACCTCAAACCGTATCGCATCCCAAAGTTTTGGCGCTATCTGCCATTCATCCATTAATCTTGGTGTTTGTCCTTCCAACAAGGTCTGGGGATCTGTATCCGCCAATACCATGTTCATTTCCAATCGTTTTGGATCAGAAAGATAGAGTACACTCCCAGCCTGCTGAAGCGCCGTGGTTGTTTTTCCGCACCATTTGGGTCCTTCTATGAGAACCGCACCTTTGCTTGCCAGTTTTTCCGTCAACAATGCATCAACAATCCGTTTCTTGTATGATACTGCCATATCCTCTCCAAAAAGTTCTTTTTCCTCTGTATATCCTATAGCCGTTCCAATGAATGGACAAGTATTTTCGGATATTTGGCGCATTTTCATTCGGATATTTGGCGCACTTTTGTTCGGACATTTGGCGTTTTATTCTTCAACAAATTGCACTAGTCAAGTAAAGTAGCCTTCACCTGTTCCTGACAAAGACGAGGAGAAGAGAAAACGGGTACATCGGTAAGCACGGCGACTTCTTTCTGCATGCCCGCCATGGAGGCCTGGGCAAGCACGACGGCATCGACATCATGGACGTTTTTCGCCATGTCCAGCACAAGTCGGTCATGGGTTGCTTTGTCTCCAGCTTTCAAAGCCGCGATCGCTGTCGGATCGCAATACGAAACGATCGTCACATTCCTTCCTGCTTCTTTCCCCATCGCCCTGAGCTTGTCGACGGCAGGATGAAGCGCGGAAGATGCGGTCGCCAAGACAGCAATATGGTTTCCTGTCTTCAACGCCTCCCCACACATCGCATCATCGATGGCGATGATCGGCGTGGAGAAGAAAGGACGCAACGAGGGAATGTAGGGGGACAAGGTGCTGCAACTGACCACGATGACGTCGGGATGGGCAAGCTGGGCATTCACCAGGTCATTGTAGAGACGCATCTTGTTCTCCGTGGAGAACACCCCATCATTCCGTGCAGGATCATCGGCGAGGAAATCGTCCAGGATATTGTTGATGACGACATCGTTGCCCAACACTTCACGCAGTTGCCCGCCGAATGTCTCATAGACCGACTTCACCGTATGGAGAATCATCACCTTCTTCATCATTTCCTCCCTATTGAGAAAAGGCATCCCGCCCTATGACAGGATGCCCTCTTGATGATATCAGAACTTATTTGTCCTTTCCAATCTTCTTCAGATAATCCTTCTCGAACTGTACCATGAACGGAGCGGCTTCCTCGCAACTCATGTATTCGCTGATCAGACCATTCTTCTTGATGTAATCGTTCTGCCACGTCTCGGTCTCGCTGACTTTCCTCATCAGGTCACTGTAGTACTTGACGGCGGCATCGGACATCTCTGCAGGACCGGCAAGGCCACGCCACACGGGAACCTCAACAGCCTTGTACGGACCGACCTCGTTCAACGTCGGAGCATCGGCAAGCACGCCGGTGAACCGTTTGTTGGAGAGGGCGAGAATCGCCTTCATCTTTCCAGACTCGACATAGGCCTGTGAAGCGGCCGGTTTCGCCAATGCGATGGCGACATGTCCGCCAAGAACGGAAGTGATTGCATCGCTGGTGGAATCGTTGTTGATGTACGGAATCTGCTGTTCGGTGAAGCCAAGCTCGTTGATCAGGGCCTTGAAGGTCATGTAGTCGTCCTCTCTGGAACCGGCAATGACGATCTGGTCTCCGGCCTTGACACCATCGATGACAGCCTGCATGGTCTGATACTTCGAATCTGCGTTGACGAGCAGCACCTGCTTGTCGACGGCCATCAGGCAGATCGGCTTGAAATTCGCAAGACGGTTGTTGGTGTTCTTGTCCATCGGCATCAAGTCACCACTGTTGAAGGTCAGCAACGTGTAGTTGGCAAGGTCGCCCTTGGTGTTCGCAACTGCGGCGCGTCCGACTTCACCGCCGCCATCCGTCTTGTAGTTGATCAGAAAATTCTTGGTGACGAATCCTTCTTTCTTCGCGATATCGGTGATCATCCTCGTGTAGATGTCCGATCCCCCGCCAGGTTTACTCGTCACCGTCCAGTTGATGTCTTTCGCAGGATTGAACGAAGTGTCCCCACCCTGTTCCGTCGTGCCATTGGCGAATACGGACGCCATCATGGCAAAAGCCAACAAACCAACACAAAATCTCTTCATACCCCAAACTCCTTTTTGATACATCTGTTATTCTTCAAGACAAGGGACATGCCTTGTCTGGAAATCCACTTACTTCTTTTTCTTCACGACTCCCGCCTTGGTCAGAATGGCACGTACGACAGGGGTCAGAACAATGGCGAACAACACAATCATGAAGAAACAGGCGATCGGTTTCTCAAAGAACGTCGCGACACTTCCATGACTGATGATGAACGCCTTGCGCATCTTCTCCTCCAACAGGGGAGAAAGCACATAAGCAAGCAGCATCGGTGCCGTGGAATAACCATATTTTTCCAAAACATATCCGATCACACCGGAAATACCCATCACGATGACTCCGTACATCGAATAGGTGGCACTGTAGGATCCTACGACACAGACCGTGATGATGCAGGGAATCAACACTTTTACGGGAACAGCGAGAATCTTCAGCAGGAACGGGATGATGCCGATCGCGATGAGAAGCGTCAGGATGTTCGCAAGGAACAAGGAAGCGATGAGTCCCCATGCGAAATCAGGATTGGTCTTGAAAAGAAGCGGACCAGGATTCAACCCCCACATCATCAAGCCACCAAGAAGGACGGCTCCGGTTCCAGAACCGGGAATACCCAAGGCAAGCAATGGGGCAAACGCACCGGCTGCGGCAGCGTTGTTCGCAGCCTCGCTTGCGGCGACACCCTCGATGGCGCCGGTTCCAAGCGGAACTTCCGTCTTGAACCCCTTTGCGGCGGCATACCCGAGAAACGCACCGGTCGTTGCGCCGGCACCCGGCAAGACACCAACGAATGTCCCGAGCAATCCACTGCGGATTGCAAACGGCAAGATCCGTTTCATGTCATGCCCATCCAACATGCTCGCCTTGATGGTCAACCTGTCAAACTCGCACTTCACCGCATTGTGCCGCTCTTCCATCAGGCGCATCACCTGGGCGAAACCGACCGTACCAATGACGAACGGCGTGAACGGAATGCCACCAAGCAGATAAGTGTTCCCGAAATCAAACCGAGGAGACCCTGTCAACGTATCCATGCCAATACAGGCTACAAGAATACCCAAGAACGTCAGGACAACGCCCTTCGTCGGATTCTTTCCAACCAGCCAGCCGATGCTCGTCATGGCGACAAGAAGCAACGCCGTCATCTCTGCAGGTCCGAACTTCAAGCCAATATCGGCAAGGAGTGGTCCCATAATCGTCAGGATGATGATCCCGATCGTCCCTCCGATGAAGGAAGCGGTGTTCGCCGTCATCAACGCCTTTCCCGGCTGTTTCCGTTTCGATGCCAGAGGATAGCCATCCAAACAGGTCATGATGGCAGGACTGTCACCAGGGATGTTGAGCAGGATGGCACTGTAGGACCCGCCGTACATGTTGGAATAGTAGAGGGCACCCAGCATGATGATGGCGGTCGTCGGATTGAATTTATAGGTAAGTGGAAGCAACAGGGCGACTCCGGCAAGAGAACCGATGCCCGGCATTGCGCCGACAAACAGGCCAAGGACAGCACCTGCAAAGCAGGCCATGATATTGTTAAAGGAAAGACAGACCTTGAAACCTTCAAAAAGCATTTGGAAATTGTTCATTATCCGCCCCCTTTACCGCAACAAGCCGAACAGACCGAGTGGAAAACCGACGCCAAGCCACAACTGGAACACCCCGATGACGATGATGGCCATGATGGCTGTCGTAATGATGGTGGTTTTCCAAGAGCTGTGTTCAATCTTTCTGAGCCAAAACACAAGGAACGAAAGAAGGGAGAGCACCATGCCGATGACAAACGATGCGACGATGATGCAGAGAAGTCCAAGCGGCACCAACCAGTTCTCTTTCGGAAGGTCGACATCTGTTTCCTTGAACGACTGAACGAACGCAAGGATGCTGACACCAATCAATCCGATAGAAAT
>Ga0268263_1002453_pt1 | contig 12104 bp, 9 predicted proteins | sample Biomet5_FD_190358 | JGI IMG/M metagenome (GOLD analysis project Ga0268263, IMG submission 190358) | Microbial communities from bioreactor (seeded with sewage sludge) at LBNL, California, USA - Biofuel metagenome 5 (SPAdes) (version 4) | ecosystem: Engineered > Bioreactor > Anaerobic >... | reverse complement strand
CGTTGGCAACATGTGCGTTTCCTCTTCAAACGGACTTTCCGCTTCGGTCGGTTTTGGCTTTCGGGGAAAAACCTGCTATGTGCTGGAAGGCAATGTGACCTCTTCGGGGGATACATTGTGCTGGCTTCGCGACGAGGCGCGGCTGATTGACGATGTTGCCGATGCGGAGTCCATTGCCGCAAGCGTTCGCAGCACGGAGGGCGCGTACTTTATCCCCGCGTTTTCGGGGCTGGGCGCGCCGTATTTTGACGCGGACGCACGCGCGGTACTCGCGGGGATTCACCGCGGCACGACGCGCGCCCATATCATCCGCGCGGCGCTGGAAAGCATCGCGTATCAGGACGCGGAGATCGTCGCCGCCATGGAGCGCGACACAGGCAAGCCCCTGAGCGAACTGCGCGTGGACGGCGGGGTAACGTGCAACGCGCTTTTAATGCAGTTTCAAAGCAATCTGCTGTGCTGCCCGGTACGATGCGCGGCGCAAAGCGAGCTGAGCGCGCTGGGCGCGGCCTATATGGCGGGCATGCGCGCAGGCGTTTTCGGGGATGAAATTTTCTCGGCGCAGCGCGGGGGAAAAACCTACCTGCCCGATATGAGCCGGGAAGAACGGGAGAGCCTGCTGACCGGCTGGAGGAAAGCCGTAAAGCAATGCAGACAGTAGCGGATACAAGGGCGGCGCGACGCGCCGATTGAAATGGAGGACTTATCATGGCGACATTTGGCGTGGTGATCAGCAACCGCAGTTTTTTTCCGGATCATCTGGTGATTACGGCACGGGAGAAACTGCTGAAAAGCCTGACGGAATGTGGACATTCGATCGTAACGCTTTCTACGGACGACACCTTCATGGGGGAGACCATGACCTATGAGGAGGCACAGAAATGCGCGGCGCTCTTTCGGGCGCATGCGGATACGATAGACGGCGTGATCGTTTGCCTGCCGAACTTCGGGGAGGAAACAGGCGTTGCCGACGCGCTGAAATGGAGCCGCCTGGACTGCCCGATTTTGATCCAGGCCTGCGACGATGATTTTGACAAGCTCCAGCTGGAAAACCGCCGCGACGCGTTCTGCGGGAAACTGAGCCTGTGCAACAACCTTTACCAGTATGGCATCCGCTACACGCTTACCAGCCGCCATACCTGCGCCGTGGACGGGGAGGAGTTCAGGGCGGACGTGGATCGGTTCGCGCACGTGTGCGCTGTAGTGAAAACCATGCGAACGGCGCGTATCGCACAGATCGGCGCGCGCGTGATGCCCTTCCGCACCGTGCGTTATTCCGAGAAGCTTCTGCAACAGAGCGGGATCAGCGTGGAAACAGAGGATTTCAGCGAGATTTTGGCGGACATCGCCGAGCTGACGGATGAGAAGGCCGTGCAGGATAAAGTCGCGGAAATTTGCGCCTACGGCAACGTTGCGCCGTGTACGGAGCAGCAGAAGCTGGAACGTCAGGCGAAGCTGTGCATCGCGGTGGATCAGTGGATGCGCGACCATCACTGTGACGCGAGCGCCATCCAGTGCTGGGACAGCGTGGAGGCCAATTACGGCTGCGCGATGTGCCTTTGCATGTCGATGATGGGGCAGCGTGGGCTTCCGTCGGCGTGCGAAACGGACGTCATGGGCGCAGTCAGCATGCTGGCCCTGCTCCGGGCGGGGGATGTGCCCCCCATCTATCAGGACTGGAATAATAACTATCAGAATGTTCCGGATAAATGCATCAACGTTCATTGCAGCAACTATCCGGCCTGCGCGTTCGCGGAAAAACCCGAAATTGCCAATCTGGACATCCTTGCCACGACGCTGGGCACGGAGGTCAGCTTTGGCGCGCTCAAGGGCCGGGTGCGTCCGTCGGAAATGACGTATCTAAAGGTGACGACGGACGATAAGCATGGTAAAATCAAGTGCTATCTGGGCGAAGGCCGCTTTACGGACGATCCGCTGCCCACGTTTGGCGGCGTTGCCGTATGCGAGGTGCCGCATTTGAACGAGCTGATGCGATATCTGACCCGTAACGGCTTTGAACACCACGTGGCGCTTACGCAAACCACCTGCGCCGATGTGCTGGAGGAGGCGCTGGGGAACTATATGGGCTGGGAGGTTTATCGTCACCGCTGATGGGGCTGGCAGGCTGTTCAGCTTGCGGAGGGTATGCCTGACGTGTGTTTTGAAGGCGGAGACGGGTGATTTGCCAAATATTCAGTTTGTTGTTGCGTTTGTTTTGTTGTGTGTTATGATAATACATTATATGGGAAGTAAACTGCGAACCGAAAGGATGCATGCAGATGAAAATTCGGGTCCGGGATATCGCGGCCAGGGCAGGCGTTTCTCCCGCGACAGTCAGCAACGCGCTGAACGGGCGCGCCGGGGTGAGCAGGGAAATTGCCGCGCAGATTCGCGCGCTCGCAAACGAGATGGGGTACAGCAGCGTGAAAGCCTCCGCGAAAACCGCACCTGAAAAAAGCTATGTCCGCCTTGTGATGTTCAAGCGGCACGGTTTGGTCGTGATGGACACGCAGTTTTTTATGGAACTGGTGGAAAGCATCGAGCGGGAGTGTCAGGCGCAGGGCCACGAACTGATTATTACACACATCCACAGCCAGCAGGATGCGGATTACCGCGAGCGAATCCGCAGCATATGCGCCGAAAAATGCGCGGGCGTGATCCTGTTGGGCACGGAGATGTATGCCGAGGATCTGGCCTGTTTTGAACATTGCAACTCTCCGCTGCTGGTGCTGGATAATCTGTTCCGGCATGAAAAAGTGAACGCCGTTGTAATGAACAATTATAACGCCGGCTACATGGCGGTAAACGCGCTTCGGGAGGCGGGGCATCGCCAGATCGGGCACATTACAAGCGTGGTAGAGTTCAGCAACATGCGCTACCGGCGAAAAGGCTATGAGGCGGCGATGGAGGAAGGCGGGCTACCGGTAGAGGATAGCAGCTTCTGGCGCGTAACGCCCACACTGGACGGCGCGTACAGCGATATGCTGGCACTGCTGGAAAGCGGGCGTAAACCGCCCACCGCTTTCTTTGCGGGAAATGACATTATGGCGGTCGGCTGTATGCGCGCGCTTGCGGAAAAAGGATACGCGACCCCCCGCGACGTTTCCATGATCGGGATGGACGATGTGCAGCTGTGTCAGTTCCATATGCCTTCGCTTACGTCCATCAAAGTATTCCGGCAGGAGATGGGCGTTGTGGCGGTGCGCACGCTGCTGCAAATCGCGAGCGACATCAACCTGAAGTGCGTGGTAAAGATCGAGCTGGATGTTGAACTGGTGAAGCGCGAAAGCGTTGCCGCACCCCGCGCCGACGCATAATCGCCGGGAGCGTTCAATACGGGCCGGAGGACAGAAAGCCGGCCTGGATGCCGAACTTTTTCGAAAAGAAGAAGGGTATCATTTACAGAAAAAAATCAAGATACGCCCAATTTCAGAAATGAAATTGGGCGTAAAATGATGCTTCTTCGTATCAGTCCTTGATTCCGGACATTTTGATTCCTTCGATAAAATAACGCTGGCACAGGAAAAAGATAATCAGCACAGGAATCATGGTGGTGACGGCAACGGCCATCATCTGCCCGATCTTCGTCTGCCCCATGGAGCTGTTGAGGAACTGCAACCCAATCGCCAGCGTAAACTTTTGCGTGCTGTTGATGTAGATCAAGGGCTGGAAAAAATCGTTCCAATTATATACCAGCGACATCACCAGCACACACAGCGATACGGATTTTACCGACGGCATCATAATATGAACGAACGTTTGCAGCGTTGAAGCGCCGTCGATGTAAGCGGCTTCATTCAGCTCTTTGGGCAGGGTACGGAAGAACTGTATGAACAGGAAAATGTTAAACGCGCCGCCGCCCAGCCACGCGGGGATAATAAGCGGCCAATAGGTGTCTACCATCCCCATTTTGAGGTACAGCAGATACTGCGGAATCAGGGTTACCTGGCTGGGCAGCATCATGGTGGCCATCATCAGGGTGTTGGCTGAACTGTACCATCAAAGAGTAACGGTAGCCTTCGTCCTCGCAGGAGTGAGGCTGGAAGGGCGCAAAAAGTTTAAACATCCGATCCGTTCCGGTAGCGTTGCCATCAATGGGATCCACATAATATTGCAGCTCATAAAACGAATGGCAATGCCATGGGAAAAGCGTATAGTTTGTGAAGTCATTATGGATATGCAAGGCGCCGGTCGCATTCACCACGGCAATAGATTGCCCATCATGATAATGGTCTTGAAATAGGACCGCGTCATCACCCTTCATCCTCCAGCGTTTTCCGTAACCCATGGGTTCGTAAAACACAAACCATTGCGCTTGGCAGATCCAAAACGCATTGGGAAGGTGTTTTATATAAATGCACAGAGCAAAACCGATTTTTTCTACCACATTACTTCATTTTTATTATAACATCCGATCCAACCATCCGCAAATTCTCAAAGGAAGAAAAGGAACATATAGCACAGCTGGCCCACATTTTTTACGCGGAAATTGCCGAAGAGTCTTGCATTTTACAGCGTGTTCGTGTATTATATCACCGTTGCCCAAAAAATGGGCTGATGTAGCTCAGTCGGTAGAGCACATCCTTGGTAAGGATGAGGTCACGCGTTCGAATCGCGTCATCAGCTCCACAGCGAAACCCCCACGCCGTAAAGGTGCGGGGGTTTTGGTTTGCGTTCTCGATGCTGCTGTTGTGCTCTCATACCGCCTATGTGGCTGTTTTATCACATGAACTATCACATTTTGACCCGATAATTATACGCAAACTGTTGTGTTACTTTCGTTAGCTGGCACGCTTATTATCACATTGTTTATCACAAGTTACCCCCTCTCGGTAGGCGATATCCATGATTTTACGCGCTCCATCATATGATTTATCCCTGACCTTCGCGTATAATCGCATTGTGATATCAGTGCTACTATGCCCCAGAATCTTAGAGACAACTTCGACTGGTATTCCCATTTCAAACCACTCGGTTGCGCAGGTATCACGCATATCATGTGCGGTGTAGCCTTCAATGTGAAAATGTTTCGCAATCTTCTCCCATGAACGTTTTTGCTGTTGAAAGGTTAACGGCATCTCTCCGCTGACAACATAACCGCTTGCTTGTATTGGGGTAAGAAATGTGATAAGTTGCTCAGCCAGCGGAATGACGCGAGTACTATTTTCTGTCTTTGGGCTTCCAACTACTGGTTGATTTCGGGTGGGGTGGGTTATCCCTCTGACAAGATGAATCTCTTTACGAACAAAGTCAATATCTTCCCACCGTAAACCTAACACCTCGCCTATACGCTGTCCTGTATAACAAAGCAATGCCATCATGATACGTTCCCGCCCTGTCAGTTCATTCAATCGGCTCTTGATTTCCTGCGACTGTTCAAGCGGCAAGGCCTTATGATGCGTTCCCTTCTTGGTGTTGATCTTCGTGCGTTTGGTAATTGGGTTGTGTAGCATCTGCCCTTCGTCTACTGCGTAATCAAAGGCGGGCTTAATAATCGTACGAATTTTCTTGATGGTTTCCTCTGATTTTCCATCTTCGCACAAATCATCAAACCATCGCTGTATGATGCCACTGTCGATTTCTGTGATCTTCAGGTTGCCTATACACGGGTTTATATGTTTTCTGATTAATTGCTCGTAGTTATGTCGTGTTGTGGGGCAAAGCCTCTTTCGAAAAGTCGCATTGTAATCATCAAGCCATTTGCTGAATACTGGCACCGTTATGTTACCTGTATTTGGCTGTTTATCCGGTTGTAACAATCGGGCTGCACTTTGTAAAATTTCCTGTCGGTTGTGGCCTGTTGCCCATTTATAGATGGGGTTGCCATTCTCATCTTGCCCAATTTCTACACGTTCTTTTAATTGCTTCGCCATGTCGGTTTCTCCTTCCGTACATGGCGTATCTGTTACTTGTGCCTGTGGTATTCCGTTGTCAAGGTTCAGGGCTATACCCTGCAGTATATCATTTTCTTTTTGTTTGGCAAGTTGTTGTGCAAGCTCCCAGCTTTTAGGTGTTCGACCACCATGTTTCATAATTAGGTTGATGTACGCTGTTCTGTATTCCTCACCTGATTGGCCCTTATAAAAACTCATCATCGTTTCAAGACCATAAAGCTTGTTCGTGTATTCTGGACTTTGGAAATACTGAATATCAGACATAATTTCATTTTCTTCCTGATTCATAGGTATCACTCCTGTTCTTTTGGGTGAGTGGAATTTCCACTGCCTGTATCTTTTAAAGAAGAGGAACAAAGCGGAGGGGCAGACAGGGAGATTACCCCTCCGCCTTGTTGGTAAAAAGTTGAAGGTATAAACTTTGGGAAGGATGGAAATTTAAAAATATTGATGATGTTCTATAGACTAGAATATATCGATGCAGATCATAATTGCGATCTCTCCATCCCAATTTGCTACACTGCGGTTGCCAATCAAATGTGACTCTCCCTTCAGACTCTAGTGGCAGCTTCCGTGGACGGTTCATGCTTATTTTCTTTGTTCGCTCCGCTCACTTGAAAACAGCGCTGAACATCTCGTTCGCTACGCTCTCTCGATTAACAATCTCTTCTTTAACGATATTTCATTAAAACCCGCAATTTGTAAGGCATTCAGGGCAAGAATGCCTTGCAGAAAAAAGCAAATTTTTCTGTTCAGTAATCTGTTTCCAACCTTCACGAAGAAGTCAATTTTCGAGCTTCACGCAAGTGAAGCGAGGAAAATACGACTTCAGCGGGAGCGTTAGCTCACGCTGAAGCGTGCTCGGTCAAGCGGATGTCTTCAAGCCTTACAATATAACCAATCGAGAAAAAGTGTACGCATCCGTTCGCTGGGGATATAAACGGTTATTGGCTGCATATTGCGAATTGCACTTCGCCAGATCCACTGAACCAACTGGGACAGCGCAAATTGTTCTTGACTTACTTCAACACCTTGCTGCATGAACCACTTCATTACGTAAGGGTTGTCAAATACGTTCACTAGATAAGCTAGGAATGTGCGATTCGAGTACGCATTGGTTGCTCGCGAGTTGCAGGGTACATAAGAAGTCATGTAGCTGTTGATCTTATAGCGCTTTTGGTATTTTTTAAAAATTGCATACATGGCGTTATCTGCCTTCGCACCACATACACGCCGGAAAAAATTATAGGCGTTATTGACAGGCACATGTGCTATCTGTCTATGACGTTCGAACCAATGGGCAGACTGTGCATAATCACCTTCACCTATTGAGTTCAGCTTACCCTTATATACAGTGATAAGTTCTTGTAAAAGGCATCGTTCTTCAGTGAGCGTATCTATACCTAGTGTAAGCCGTCCATCATGGATATGATAAATCTGATACTCGATATGATAAAGGTCAAAGTAGTTTTTCATGTGACTACCGTCGAAAAGATAGGTTAGAACGGTCACGCTGCTAAACACTGGCAGAATGTCGCTGGGGAAAGTCCACATCAGGAGCGTACCTTCAAACCAGATTAACGTTTTACTCTCAGCCCGTATCTTGAGTTCCATATGCTTCCCTTTATAGCTCTTATCCAGCCATTGGACGATCCCATGATTATCTGCCTTCATTGCACCACTGTCAAAGAGCATTTTTACGTCTTGTTTGGTTTCTTGTATCGGGATTATTACGTCCAGCACCTCATCTAAAATGAGATTGTATGACATAGAATGCAATTGCTTATAAACCGTTGCTGTCAACTGTAGGCGGCTGAAGAGTTCGTGAGTAAGTACAATATTTTCCCCTTCTGACAGGAGCTTTCGAAAGCTTTCATACTTGCTAAACTTATCATCGGGCTGCTTGAAGTGCAAGTCGGGGCATGCGGCAATGATCCGTTCCACCTCTTCCAAATATGGAGTAACATATAAATACCGCTCATCAAGATGTTCGTTCATCTCCTTGATTGCCCAGGTGGTTTTTCCTGATCCCATGATGGAGTCAATGATCTTTGTATTGATAGTTGATTTCCTCCGTTTCTTTATTCAATTGCCTTATGTTCGATAAGGCGGGGTAGGGATTCTGTTCTGTGCTAGAACGCTCCTCGTATGGGATTGAATTCGACTGTTAAGGCGTCCTACTCCCAATCGGGTAAATACTTATCAAATCATATACACCATCTGCCTTTCGCAACGAGAATATCACAGATTAAGGACAAGTCATAGAGAAAATCTCACGAATAAGACCATTCTCTAATGTGAGAATATGTGCTACAATAGAAGTATTAATGAAAGGAGGTGTGCTTATGTGGGGGAATCATACGCCATTAGGCGAGCGCATTCGAGAGAGAAGGCTATATCTCAAGAAAACAGTTGTTGAGCTCGCTAACGAAGCTGAGATTTCGGACAAAACACTGTATCGATACGAGAAGAAGAAAGTAGATTCTATTCCATCTGAGGTTGTCATTAAACTGGCGCGAGCGCTTAAGGTAAGAATAGACACGCTGTTGTGCGCACCTGATGGAGCATTTGGTTTTAATGGAGGAATACTGCCCGAGGATACATCGTACTATGAAATTCCTCGCGATTATGGTAAGGCGGAACCGCTAATCACAGCATATGCCAATGCTGAGGAGTGGCAGAGAAGAGCGGTGTGTGTTTTGCTGAACATACCAGTGACTGAGATCAATGATACCCTAGTATGCATCGAGCCGGGAATGCCAGAATATGAACAGGTTAAAATTGTACTTGATAAGGATGACAACGAGCATGCCAAAGAAAGCGAATATCAGTATGGTCTCTGGCTTGATGCGTATTGCGAGGCACAAAACAAACTCTCACAGCGATTAGTCTCAATCAAAGATTGTATAGACCGAATGGCAGCACAAGATGTTTTTCAACCCGAGTTCCTCAAAGTAATGCAAGAACATTGGCAATTGGCTTTTGACGATTATAGTAAGTCATCTTCTGCTAATACAGGAGGCGACCCAATGGAAAAGATGGAAACTATTAACAGCAAGTTGGATATTATCGACCCATTTCCCAGTTGTGTGTATATGTATAAGAAATAACGTGCTACACTTACGAAGCGACCTATAAATGCGGAATCGGTAAAAGGATCAACGAATTATCAACACGTCATACTAAAATATAACATTTTAAATTACTTATGGTTTACAATGGATATTTCTCTCTTAATTCTTGGATGTTTTCCTTGCTGGTGGCATCATATCACCGAATTGGCAATCCTAATATTTACCATGAGAACGCTAAAATCGAACTACCGCCCTTTGGGTAATTAGGATGCACGATTTGCGGTGAAAACCACGCCCCCATGGGGGCTTCAGCGTCATGCGGGCTTGTTATCCACATAGGCCGCAAGCCCTCCTTGCGGCTGTTTTGTGCCTTAAAGCGAGTGCTGGCGTATCGGTTCGGCAGTTTCTTTCATCAGGCATAAGAAACATGGAAAAGGCGGAGGACATTTATCCCTCCGCCATGCTCAAAACAATATTACGTTTTCTTGCTCTGACTTCACGTATCAAGGTACTTTTACTGATTCCTGTTAGTTGCTCAACATGGGTATAGCTGTTACCTGTGGATAAAAGCTCCATAGCATGATCTATTTGTGGAATAGTGTACTTCTTTGGTCTGCCGTCCACTCTGATTCCTTTTGCTCGTGCTATGTCTTTACCTGTCTGTGTACGCTCTACAATCATATCGCGCTCAAACTCTGCAAAGGCAAGTAGCATTGTTATCATAAGCTTACCCATGGGGGTATTGTCAGCCTTACCCATGTTCATTATGTCGATGATAACGCCTCGTTCATGCAGACTCTTTATAATTGCTCCACCCTCAACGGCTGTACGGGCAAAGCGGTCTAGCTTGGTTACAATCAGGGTATCGCCATCCTGCAGCTTTGATAGTAGCTTAGTGAACTTAGGGCGTTCCATTTTTGTCCCTGTAAAACTGTCTGTTATGATTTCCTGTGCTCCTGCTGTAAGTAGCTTTGTTTCCTGATCGCTAAGGCTGTTACCGTCCTTCTTCTGGTGCAGGGTGGATACTCTTGCATAGCCGTAAATCATGGTTATTTCCCCTTTGCTTATGACCATTAAATATGACACCGATCAACACCGCCATTTTACTGCATCGGTGTATCGGTGTCAATAGCCAAGACTTATGAACGTACCGAGTTGGGAAAAATCGGCTTATCAATGATTATCAGTAGTATTTTTACGAAATACTGCTTCCATTTGTTGCACCTGTACTTCCTCCAGAGTTATAGATAATGATATGAGGATGACACCACCTATCAATGTCAAAAAACCTGAGATGCCACACGCAGCCGCGTAAACTGCAAAAGCAGCAAAGTATGTCCCATTAATGATGTAGTTATATGCATCTCCCCCTACATAGGTGTTTTTAATCAAACTACTGTACGCACCGTACATATCGAATGATTGCTGTGCAAAGACTCCCGTTGCAATAAACAATGCAATAGCAAGGCAAATAAGAAACACCCCGAATTTTTTAATAATAACCCCTCCCATTTTCCTTATGACACTAACTCAACCTTATACTAGCGATAGGCAGCATATGAATTGTGACATTTGTATTGCCCGTAATGATGCAGGTCTAAAACTTGTGCCCACAGTCATTGCATTTGTATTTACTCAGGACTTTGTTTGCCGCAAATACGCCCCAAACTGCTACTGAAACGGCCTTGCTTGCTCCGCTGATTACACTTGTGTTAGCGCTTCCACACTTTGGGCAACGTATTGAAGTGTCGATAGGAGCACCACATGAAGGGCATGCTTTTGCAATACTGGATACTTCCCGCCCACATTCGGGGCATTTAATAAGTGCCATGTAAAACAACTCCTTTTTAAATAGATTGTCCACCAATTATACTAATAGTACAAAAAAGTAAATATGAAGTCTAGATGGTAAATAAATACTCATGCATTGTAAATCCACGTTCATTACTCACTGTCCCTGTTGGTGCAACAAGCGGTTATGCTACCCAGTTCTACCCTTCAGTATTCGACCATGCCTTATCTGATACAAGTAATAGCTCTTTATACTTTCGGATTAGTAAGAGCTTCATATGAGCAGGCTGTGAGTTTAATACTTATAATATCCGCAGGGCCATTCCCTTCTAAGAATGCTCCATTAATATAGTCCAAAGCCATCAACACACATACACTATCATTCTCACGATGAATTGCCATATAGCGTGAGGTCAGCCCCATATCGGCACTGGTTAGCAAATCCACCTGATGATATGGGGCAACCATTGGAATGGTTTTGACTAAACGCATGTGCGGTTGAGCGGTTTGCAGAAGGGCGGCATACTCTTTCTCAGAATATGAGTTTACATGATAGGTTAAGCCTCCACAGACAAACTCGCACAGTTCAGGGTTATAGTGACAGACATTGAGATTTGGGTTCAAGTCTGATACCTCCCTAACATTGGTTATAATCAATAAATAGATTATAGCACCCCACCTTGTTAAAAACAAGATGAGATGCTATAAATTACCACCGTATGAAGCGGTAAATACTCATATGATGCCAGCCCATGCTCATTGCTCGCTATCCATGTGGGCACTACAACTTGTTTCACCTCCCAGCCCTGTTCCTTCGCCGTTTTCAATGCATCGTCATGCGTCCTAAATTGTTGAGTTTCCAGGATGCCATCACAATAGCCGCATGCGTTCTAATCAACGAATACGTGATTATTGTTCAGGGTATATGAACCAATGAAAATCTAGTAAGCGCTAGCGGATTTTCATGTTATTGCGTATAATATATTACAGACGTTATCTCATGGTGTTCCAAGCTTTATTGATCTGAATTGGTGATATACTTACGTGAGTCTACCGATAGATTGGAGTGAGCACAAGCATGACTTTGAACGTTGCCTTTTTGGATAAAGATTTCACTGTATATACAAGGCGCTAAACTACGGACTCAACGCTATCGCTGAATCGGTGCTGAATGCAGAGACAACGGCTGAATGGGTATTTTTAAGATACTGAAAGGGAGATTCATACTGATCCTGCCCCCGAGCGTTGTACCAAATTGAAAGTTAGTCAATCTGGTATAATGAGCCAAAGGAGTGGGATCAATGCCAAGGAAAGCATTCACGGTGGAGCAGATCATCATCAAGCT
>Ga0268263_1002449_pt1 | contig 12122 bp, 10 predicted proteins | sample Biomet5_FD_190358 | JGI IMG/M metagenome (GOLD analysis project Ga0268263, IMG submission 190358) | Microbial communities from bioreactor (seeded with sewage sludge) at LBNL, California, USA - Biofuel metagenome 5 (SPAdes) (version 4) | ecosystem: Engineered > Bioreactor > Anaerobic >... | reverse complement strand
CTGTTCGGCCGGCGTCCATTACGAGGGCCCGTTCCTCAACCGCGTGGGTGAGCACGGCCAGCGTCCGGCCGTCCATCCCATCGACCTGGACTACGTGCGCCGGTGCATTGAACTGGGACATGGCCGCCTGAAGCTGATGGGCCATGCCCCGGAGTTGCCGGGCAGCGCGGCGATGACGGCTATGCTGGTCGAAAACGGCGTGACGGCCGCCTTCACCCATACCGACTGCACCGCGGCCCAGGCCTTCGAAGCCTTCGACCGGGGCATCACCGTGGCGACGCACACCTGCAACGTGATGGTGGGCATCCACCATCGTGACGTCGGCGGCATGGGGGCCTGCCTGCTGGATCAGCGCGTGTACTGCGAGCTGATCGCCGATGGACTGCATGTCTGCAATGACATGCTCAAGCTCATCCTGCGGGCCAAGCCGCATGACCACGTCATGCTGATTTCCGACAGTTCGCATTTCGTGGGCCTGCCGGCCGGCCATTACGCCAGCGATGGCACGGTCTACAACATCGACGCCCAGGGTCACGTCTATGACGCCAATGGCAGCCTGTCGGGCAGCTCCAAGCCGGTGCTGTATGACATCGGCAACCTGGTCCGCAACGTCGGCATCGATATGACGGACGCCCTGAAGATGAGTTCCCTGTATCCGGCCCGCAAGTACGGCCTGGCCGACCGCAAGGGCGCGCTGGAGCCGGGCAAGGACGCCGACTTCGCCATCGTCAGCCCCAGCTTCGACTGCCTGCAGACATACGTGGGCGGCGTCAAGGTGTTCGACCATGCCACGGACACCGACCTCGACAACCCGGAGATACTGAAGAAGAAGATCGATTGACGGGGCTTGTGCCCCGTTTTAGTACGCTATAAGTGTAGTCGGATAGTACCAGCCGGGTGCTAATCTGCTGCACTTATTTTATGATAAGGGAGTAATCCGGTCTGACGTGCCGTTTTTGGATCATCAACGTCCGAACAAGAAACTGTCAGCCACTCCCTTGTCATATCATCATTCGGTTACGCGAGTTGGGCCTGAAAGAACGCCCGTGTATCTTACTAAAATGAACAGGATAAGTGTGAGTGGTCACCGATTACATGTGCTGCCGCGCAGAAAGGAGATCACTTTTTATGTACAGCGTCGGCATTGATGTCTCAAAAGGCAAGAGCACGGTATGTGTCCTTACCGCATTCGGCGAGGTTGTCCGCCCGCCATATGAGATTGCTCATACAGAATTGGACATGAAAGGACTGGCTGATCTGATAAAGAGCTTTGGCGGTGGCGATGACATCCGGGTCGTCATGGAAGCCACCGGTTCTTACAGTATCCCCGTCCTCTATTATCTGCTGGGCCAAGGAATATTCGTCTGCCAAGTCAATCCGCTCGCCATGAAGAGGTACCGCTCAGATTTCAATTTCAGAGGCGTCAAGACGGACCGCATCGATTCGCTGTCGATTGCGCAGTATGGCCTCGACAAGTGGCAGGACCTCCATGCCTATCAAAGAGCGGATGGGACATACGAGGCACTAAGGTCTCTCTCCAGGCAGTATCTATCCTATCAGCGCGCCCATGTGCTTTTGACACAGAACCTGGACCATGTCATCGACCTGGTGATGCCTGGCATCAAAGAGGAGTTCAAAGGATATGATCCCATCACAGGCGTGGACAGGATGTCAGAATTTCTTGAGGAGTTCTGGCATTATGGATACATCGTCTCTCTGGGCGCGAAGAAGTTCGAAGAAAGATTTGGAAGATGGGCAAAGAAAAAAGGATACCATCCACGTGCTGATAAGCCAACCACGATTTATCAGATAGCAGCGAACGGTATCCCGAGCATCGCATGCGACCTTACGACGAAGTCGCTCGTTCTACATGCGATCGAAGCACTGAAAGGATTGAATCATGTGCTCTATGAAATATTAGCACAGATCAGGGGGCTGGCGGAACAGCGTCCTGAATATAGTGCTGTCAGAGCAATGGCTGGCGTAGGGGATGTCCTGGCCCCGCTGCTCATCGCCGAAGTAGGAGACCCACGGAGATACCTACGCCGGGAAGGCCCTGATAGCCTGCATAGGCATCGATGTGCCACCATATGAATCCGGACAGTTCAAGGCCTCAGAACGGAAGATATCGCGAAAAGGTTCCAAGCAGCTGAGAAGACTTGGCTTCCTCGTTGTGAAAAGTCTATACAAGCTCAAGCCAACAAATGACAGGGCGGTATATGACAAGCTGATACAGAAACGGGCTGAAGGGAAACCGCCAAAGGTGGCAATCGTAGCGGCAATGAACAAGTTCTACCGGATCTATTATGCCCGAGCCATGGAAGCATACGCACAATTAGATCAGTGATAAGCACATACCATCAGACCCGTAGAAAGAACCAATCATTCATGATTGTCTTTTCATTGTGCATTCGTATCTTCATAGATTAATCATTGACAAACCTTAGCGAGTTTTTAATGCCACTTACTTGCCTTTCTTGTCCTGGATCAAAGCCTTGATCGTCTTGTAGAGCTGACCGCCCTTGGTGCTCTCGTACTCCTTGACCAGGGCGTTGTTGAGGCCCTGCTTGGTCTTGTACTTGAGTATGCAGTCCGTGACGAACTTGGCATCCTTTTCATCGGCGATCAGTGCCTCGACCTTCTTCTGCAGACTTGCCTCGATCTGGCCCTGGTTGGTACGGGCCAGGTTGGCGACCATCTCGATGGCGACCTCACGCTTCTTCCAGAAGGTGACGACGCTCTTGAAGCCGTTGTCGTTGGTGACGATGACGTAGCTTACGTCGGCATGCTTGGCGATCAGCCATCCGATGTAGGTGACAAGCTGGAAATCCAGCGAGTTCTTGGTCCCCACGTCGGCTTTGAGGTACTCAATCTTGGCTTTGGACTCCAGCAGCTTCTCGTGCAGGTCGAAGGTCAGCTTGTCGGCGTTCTCGCTGTAGAATATGTAAACCGCATCGTCCTCTTTGAGCTCACTTATACCCTTGAGGCCGTCGCTCTTCACATTCTCATAATCAACTAAATAAACTGCCATGAATTACTCCCGAAGAATATATCTTCCGCATTCATTATACTACATTAACGGCCTTTACCGCAGTGATTTGACTTGCTTACGGTATTCCCCAGGTGTCTGGTGCATCGCAGCACGGAACACCTTGCAGAAGTAGTTGGCGTTAGCATAGCCGGTCCGGCGTGCCACCTCCTCCAAGCTGACGGTCCCCTGCTCCAGAAGCCGGCAGGCGGCCTTGAGCCGCACCTGCTGAAGGAAGCGGCCCGGCGTTTGGCCCATCTCGGCGGAAAAGCGCCGGATGAGGTGGCTGCGGCCGACGCCCAGGCGAGCCGCCATGCTGTCAAGGCCCGCCAGACGGTCGTACTCGGTCTCCATGATTCCGGCGGCGGCGGTCACCAGCGGTGACGGACCGGCCGGCCGGTCCGCCCCTGCTGCCATGAGCTCCATCAGGATCTGATACAGCTCGGCCGAGGCGCGGTATATGTCACGTCCGCCGGCCCAGCCGCCGTCCTGTACATACCTGGTGAAGCTTTCCCAGGCCGAACCGCCCTTTGCCAGACGCACCGCCAGGCCGTTTTGACACAGCGGGTCCAGCAGTTGGGAGCCATTGCGCAGCATTATGTATTCGTATTCGCTCAGCGCCGAAGGAAAGATGCGCAGGTCAGCAGCCGTCCGTACCGCCACCAGGCTGCCCGGCAGATAATCCAGGCCCATGTCACCGCAGACCGCCAAACCGTCGCCGGCCATAAACAACACCACCGCCGACCCTGGGCGATCCGGCAGCCGGGAGACGGTGCCGCTGCGGATCCGGCCGCCGCCCAGCGACAGCACACCGCTGAAGCCATGTACGCCCCATTCCTTGCTTTCTTCTTCCAGCATCACTTTATTACCATTCCAATCATTTGTTTACCATTGTGTGAAAGGCTGTATGCTGTTAACATTGATCTGTAGGCATGATCAGCCAATCAATATATTACTATAATAACCTAGGAGGCAACATATGTCCAACATCTCACTCCGACACATCAAGAAGGTCTACGACGGCGGGGTCGTCGCCGTGGACGACTTCAACCTGGAGATCAACGACAAGGAGTTCATCATCCTGGTCGGCCCGTCCGGCTGCGGCAAATCCACCACCCTGCGAATGATTGCCGGGCTGGAAAGCATCACCGCCGGCGAGCTGTACATCGGCGACAAGCTCGTCAACGACGTGGCTCCCAAGGACCGCAACATCGCCATGGTCTTCCAGAACTACGCCCTGTACCCGCACATGACCGTCTACAAGAACATGGCCTTCGGCCTGGAGCTGCGCCATGTGCCCAAGGACGTCATCCGGGCCAAGGTCGAGGAGGCCGCCAAGATACTGGGTATCGAGAGTCTTCTCAACCGCAAGCCCAAGGCCCTTTCCGGCGGCCAGCGCCAGCGCGTCGCGTTGGGGCGGGCGATGGTACGCGACCCGGCCGTCTTCCTGCTCGACGAGCCGCTGAGCAACCTTGATGCTAAGCTGCGGACTTCGATGCGGTCGGAGATCATCAAGCTCCATAAACGCCTGGGCACCACCTTCGTCTATGTCACGCACGACCAGACCGAGGCCATGACCATGGGTGACCGTATCGTCGTCATGAAAGACGGCACCATCCAGCAGGTCGACACCCCGCAGAAGCTCTACGACAGCCCCTGCAACATGTTCGTGGCCGGTTTCATCGGCTCGCCGCAGATGAACTTCATCCCCGTCGAACTGAAGAGGCAGGACGACTGCTTCACAGCTGTCTTCGATGGCGGCAGCATCGCCATGCCGGCGGACCGCTTCCCGGCCGCCGTCCTGGAACCGTGGCTGGGAAAGAAGCTGGTGGCCGGCATCCGGCCAGTGGACCTTCACCAGGCCGACCCGGCCGGCAGCCAGGCCAATGTGCTTAATTCCAACGTTGATCTGGCGGAGCTGATGGGCAGCGAGATCTACGTGTATGCCGACTGCGCCGGCTGCAAGCTGATCGCCCGCCTGCCTTCTTCGTGCCATGTCACCGACGGCCAGGCGCTGGCCCTGGCGATCGACACTTCCAAACTGCACCTGTTCGACGCCGCCACGGAGAAGGTCATCCGCGGCTGAAGCCCACAAGACCCAAAAGCCGAAGGCGCATCGCCCTCGGCTTTTTCTTCACATTGCGACCGGCGTTCAGCTGCTGTGGCGCTGCACCAGCCTGGTCTGCAGGCAGATTCGCGTGTTGTCTACCGGCCGGCCGTTGATGACCGCGTCAAGCGCCAGCATGCTCAGCTCGCCCATCTTGTGGGTGTCGATGCTGACGCTGGTAAGCTCGGGCTCGATGACCGAGCATATCGAGCTGTCGTCGTAGCCGACCACCGCCAAGTCCTGCGGCACGCGCAAGCCCATGCGCAGCGCGGCCTTGATCGCCCCGACGGCGATGACGTCATTCATGCAGAACAGCGCCGTGGGCCGCTGAGCCAAGGTCAGCATCGCGCGGGCCGCCCCGACGGCGCTGGGAATCTCCGGCTCGGCGACCTGGATGTAATGAGGAAGTATCGGCAGCTCATGGCGAGCCATGGTATCTATGAAGGCGTTCTGCCGGATGGTCGAGATGTAGGAGTAGAGCGTACCGGACAGCAGGCCGATGCGTCGGTGGCCGCGTTCGATGAGGTGTTCGACGGCCATGACGGTGCCATTGTAGTCGTCCGCCGTGATGGCGACGATGTCCGGCCGTTCGGTCGAACTGTTAACGACCACCACCGGGGCACCCCGGTCGGTCAGCTGGTCAAGCAGCTCCTTTTCGCACCGTCCGGCCAGGATAGCCCCGTCGATGCGCTTGTTGGAGAACAGCGTCCCGGCATCCTTGGAGAACGCACCGGCGGAGACGACATAGACGGTGTAGCCCAGCTTCCCGGCCGTCTCCTGCACCGCCTCCGAGATTGCCGTGTAGAACGGGCTGGTTGAGATCGGGTAATGGGTCTCATGGACAACAAAAGCGATTGTATGGTTACGCTGCTTGACCATCGCCCTAGCAATCGCGTTCGGTGAGTATTTATAGAAGCTGGCGGCCTGCTCGATGCTCTGGCGCGTCTTCTCCTTGACCAGTTCAGGGGCGGTGAAATACCTGGAAACGGTCGTTATTGAGCAGCCGGCCATCTTCGCGACGTCCTTGATAGTTGATGCCAAGGTTAACCTCCAGGCCGCCGTCACTGCTTGACGGCGTTGTTACGCTTGAAATTCTGCTGTATATATCCGAATGCCAGGATCAGCACGATGACCGTCATGATCACCGACGCGGCCGAGCCGTAGCCGACCTTGAGCATTTTGACGCCATATTGATAGATGTACTGCGTGATGGTGGCCGTCGAATTGGACGGTCCGCCCTTGGTGAGGATGTTGACCTTATCGAACAGACGGAAGGTGTCGATGACACGCAGCAGCACCACCATCACGATGTTCTTGAGGATGTTGGGCACGGTGATACGGGTGAACTGCTGCCAGGAGTTGGCGCCGTCGATGGCGGCCGCCTCGTATTGGCCCTGCGGCACGGACTGCAGGGCGGCGTACATCAGCAGGAAAGCGAAAGGTGTGTACTGCCAGATGTCGATTACCAGGATCGCATAGAACGCGGTGTGCACGTCCATCAGCCAGTTGACCGGCGCGATCTTGAAGAAGGCCAGGATGTTGTTGATGATGCCATAGTTGTTGGAGAACATCATCTGCCAGACCAGCGCCACCGTCACCGGAGGCAGCAGCATCGGCAGCATGTAGGTGGTGCGGATCAGTTTCTGACGCTTCTGGATGCCGTTGATGAGGACCGCCACCGCCAGCCCGAGGGCGACCTCGAGCAGGACGGCCAAAACCGTGAAACGCAGCGTGTTGCCCAGCGCCTGCACGAAATACTCATCCTTGAAGATCTGGACGAAGTTCTGCAAGCCGATGAACTTCGGCTTGGTCGTGGTCAGGTAGTAGTAGTCCGTCAGGCTGTACCAGATCACAAAGCCCAGCGGGAAGATGCTGAGCACGGTCAGCAGCAGCATCGTCGGGCTGCTCATCAGATAGGCGTATAGGGTGTTCTTCTTTTTCACGGCACTCACCTCAATGATCAGGGTCCGTGCGGCATGAGCCGCACGGACCCATCTATTCAATCTGTCTGCTGGTTTCGACTGCTACTTGGAGGCCATCACGCCTTCGATAGCGGTCTTGGCGTCGGACAGCGCCTGATCGACGGTCTTGGTGCCGGACAGCGCGTTGGACAGCTCGATGCCATAGACGTTCTCGATCTGGCTCCACAGCGCGGTGCGCGGACGGGCACGCGAGGTCATGGTAGCCTCGAGCAGGGTGGCGTAATAAGGATACTTGGCGGCCAGGTCCTTGTCATTGAAGACACTGGTACGGGTCGGGACGGCGCCCTTATCGGCGGCGGCCTTCTGCGTATCGGCGGAGGTCAGGTAGGTCAGCAGCTTGATGGCGAGCTCGGCATGCTGGGAATTGGCAGTGACGCCCATCATCCAGTTGCCGATGACGCCGGAGTTGTTGTCGGTGGAATTGGCATCGACCTTGCCAGGGATACGGGCATAACCAGCCGCGGCCGTACCATTGGAGATATACCAGCTAGGCCAGCCCAGGCTCATCGCAGCCTTGCCGCCGGAGACCGCGGCGACGATGTCGTTCTTCTCGTAGTTGGCGCCGTTGGCAGCCAGCGACAGATAGAAGTTCAGAGCATCCTTGGCCTGCTGCGAGTCGCAGGTGACTTTCCAATCCTTGTCGAAGATATCGCCGCCGTAGGCCCACAGGATCGGCAGATAGTCACCGACGATAGGGTTGCCCTGCTGACCGCGGACGACATAACCGACCTTGCCATCCTTGCCATTGACGGATTTGGCGATCTTCAGCACATCGGCCCAGTTGTCAGGGACGGTGGCGCCGGCCGCCGACAGGACGTCCTTGTTGTAGAATAGCAGCGTGACGTTGCCGGCAAACGGCAGCGCGTAGGTGTCGCCGGTGCCATAAGGCTCCTTGCCCAGCTGCAGCGAGGCCGCGACGAAGTCGGAGTCATCAGTGTAGCCGTTCTTGGTCAGGTCCAGCAGGACACCGGTCGAAGCCAGTTCAGGCATCCAGGGGTCGTCGATCATCATGATGTCATACGAGCCCTTGGCATTCTTCGCGTCCAGTGAGACCTTCTGCTTGAGGTCGTCGGATTCGAGACCCAATACCTCGATGGTGCAGTTGTTGTCTTTCTCGAACTGCGCCTTGACGGCGTTTATAACGTCGACATGCGTGCCGCCGCGGGCCGCGATGACCAGTTTGACCGGCTCGGTGCTGGTCGGTGTCTGGCTACCGCATCCAGCCAGCATGCCGCCGGCCAGACAGAGCGTCAGAAGCAATACGATAAACTTTTTCATTTCTTCCTTACCTCTTTCTTTTGCCTTTCTTATCCTATTTCAGCGTCCATTGACGCTTCAGGCCTTGATTTGTGCGCTACTCCTTGACGGCGCCGTTGGACAGCCCAGCAATCAGGAAGTTCTGTGCGAAGATGACGAACAGCGCGATGGGGATCAGCGAGATGACGCCGCCGGCGGCGATGTTGCCCCACTGGGCGAGCTCCTGCTCGCTGTTGAGCGTGGCCAGCGTCAGCGGGATGGTGAACTGCGAGGGGCTGTTGACGAAGATGACACCGTACAGGTACTCGTTCCACGAGGTCATGAACGACAGGATGCCGACGGCCGTGATGCCCGGCAGCACCTGCGGCAGCACGATGCGGGTGAACAGCTGGTTCTCAGTCGCCCCGTCAATCGCCGCGCTCTCCTCGACCTCGACCGGCAGGTTCTCGAAGAAGGTTATCATGAACCATACGATGAATGGGATGTTGATGAGCGTATGGGCCAGGATGACGGGGATCTTGGTGGACAGCAGACCCATGTCGTTGAACATGATGTACAGCGGCAGAGCGAAGGCGATGGGCGGCAGGATGCGCAGCAGCAGCGCCCAGAACAGCATCGGGCCCTTCATGGCGAAGCGGAATCGCGCCCGGGCCAGGATGTACGAGCAGCACAGCCCGAAGACCATCGAAATGGCCAGCGAGCTGCAGGTCACGATGAGGCTGTTGGCGATCGCCACCCCGAAGTTCTTATTGACGAACAGGTCCCGGAAATGCTCCAGCGAAAACGATTTGGGGAACAGCGACAGTTCCCCGGACAGCTCCGCCCCGTCACGTATGGACAGCGACAGCATCCAGTATATCGGGAACAGAGTCCAGGCCAGCAGCACGATCAGGATAATCCACCGGAAGATCCTGGTCCTCAGCGGTTTCTTCATTCCTCCACCCACTTCCTAATGTTCGACGTCTCTCTATTCCAGTCAATCGGACAGGACCGCAGTCCTGATGATGTCACTTTCAGCCGGCAGCTCGACCTTCAGCACCCCTGCGGGACGGCCATCGGCCGTCTGCAGGTCGCCGGTCACGTACACCAGCGGTGCTAGGCCCTTGGCCAGCAGATAGGCCCGTGCCTGGCCGAGCAGCTTCGGGTTGGCGCTGTCATATGTCCGGGCTCTGTCGGCGCACACGACCATCATCTGCGGGTCGGCGGCCTGTAGCATCGCCTCCGGCATGCCGTTGCGCTGGCCGTGATGGGTCAGCTTCAGGACGTCGGCCTTCAGCCGGTGTCCCGCCGCCACCTTCTCCCAGCCGGTGGTCTTGTCCCCGCTGAGCAGCAGCCCGCGGCCCCGCCAGGCCAGGTGGATGGCCAGGCTCGTCTGGTTGCACTCCTGGTCGTTCCGCCCCAGCCGCTGCCGGAACTCCTCGGCATCCGCCGCCTGCGCCAGGCCGCTGATTTCGTCCTGGACCTGATGGCGTTGGTTGGATCGCATGCCCAGCGGTGTCAGGATCAGCCGACCAAGCGTCACCGCGGTACAATCCATGTCCATGGCCTTGATGGGCGTAGCGGCCTGCCGGGCCAGGCCGGCGACCTTGTCGAAGGCCTCCAGCGCGGCCATGAACAGCTCGCCGCTGCCATCGCCCGCCACCGCCGCGCGATAGCGGCTTATCCGCCTCATATCAAGGCATCCTGGGTCGATGTTGCACCATATCTGCCCTATCGGCAGTCGCCGGGCGACCTCGACCAGGCCGCCGACGTGGTCATCATGCACATGCGTCATGATCATGATGTCGATATGTTTGATGCCGAGCCTTTGGAGGAAATCGACGATACGGACCGTGCCAGGCTGGGCGTAGACTTCGGGGCGGCCTGAGCCGCCGTCGATGACGATGCAGAACCCCTCCGCGATGACGACCATGGCCTCGCCATAGCCGACATTGAGAAAATAGGTCGTGATACAGGCTCCCATAACCGTGTTTTCCAATCTCTCGAGGTTCATAGCCGCCTCGTCTCTGTCTTGGTTATATCATCGCCGGAGCAGCCTTGTCAACATAAATGGTAACCTTTTCATAAAGGGCTTACATTCAGGCTGACAGCTCATCCATGGATCGGCGCCGCGTCACCGGACCTGCCGCACGGCCTCCTTCAGTGGACCGCCGGTCGCCGCCCCTCCACCCAAGTCATGCTCATTTTATGCGTAAATGCGGCTTCTTTTCATTAAGAATAGGTTAAATCGCGGTAAAGGAGCCTTCATGGCATCTCGCGGCGATGCTGCGAGATGCCAGAAGTCGTGAATGTTCCGGAAACGTTGCCGATGAAAACGTATTCACCGCTGTGGCCGGCGCTGACCCGGTTTGGTGCACACGCCAGGCCGCGTCGCTAGCCATGATCAGCGGCCTTTATAAGCCTAACATCAGAACCGTCCGTCCGGAATGCCGCAAAGAGGGCGAAAAATGCCGATTATGGGCCTAATCAGGCCAAAAACGGGTGGATAGACCTTATCAATGAAATGGAAAGGTGTTATAGTATTGCTGTATCAAGAGATATAGAAAAAGGAGAGATCTTGATGAACGAAAAGCAGTTAGCACGCATGACCAACGATCCGGGCTTCATCGCGGCCTTGGATCAGAGCGGTGGTTCAACACCCAAGGCTCTGAAGCTCTATGGCATCGACGAAGGCGCCTTCACCAACGCCGATGGCACCAAGGATGAGGTGAAGATGTTCGACCTCGTCCACCAGATGCGCACCCGCATCATCAAATGCCCGTCCTTCACCAAGGAGCACATCCTGGCCGCCATCCTGTTCGAGCAGACCATGGATCGTAAGATCGATGGCAAGTACACGGCCGACTACCTGTGGGATGTCAAGGGCATCGTCCCCATCCTGAAGATCGACAAAGGCCTGGCCGAGGAGAAGAACCACTGCCAGCTGATGAAGCCGAACCCGGGTCTGGACGACCTGCTGGCCCGTGCCGCCAAGGAGCGCCACATCTTCGGAACCAAGGAGCGTTCGGTCATCAAGGATTATGACGAGGAAGGCATCAAGGCCGTCGTCGATCAGCAGTTCGAGATCGGCATGAAGGTCGCCTCCCACGGCCTGGTCCCCATCCTGGAGCCGGAAGTCGACATCCACAACCCTAACAAGGACAAGTGCGAGAAGTACATGCTCGGTCTGTTCATGGAGCATCTGGCCAAGCTGCCCAAGGAGACCAAGGTCATGTTCAAGGTGACCATCCCCACGACCGCCAACCTGTATGCCGACCTGATGAAGGAGCAGCATGTCGTACGCGTCGTCGCCCTGTCAGGCGGCTACACCCGTGACGAGGCCAACGAGCTGTTGGCCAAGAACCATGGCCTGATCGCCAGTTTCAGCCGTGCCCTGGCCCAGGGTCTCAGCGCCAACCAGACCGACGACGAGTTCAACGCCACGATGAAGGAATCCGTCGACTCGATCTACGCCGCCTCGATCAAGTAGTCTCCATCCTATATGTACGATCAAGGCAGGCCTTCATGGCCTGCCTTTATCATGCGTTGGTGATCATCCGCGGTCTCAGGCCGCGTTTTTTTCAGCCGACCGGGCGAAACTGGCCAGCGCCATGCGGCTGACGGCCAGACCGGCCGCGGCCGCCAGGGCGGCCATCACGGCTACGTCCGCCGTCTCACCCAGACCGAGATCGAAATTGCCGACGATTGCGACGACCAGGCCGCCGGCGATCCATGAGCCCCATCGATATATGAAGGCCCAGCGTCTCTG
>Ga0268263_1002444_pt1 | contig 12150 bp, 9 predicted proteins | sample Biomet5_FD_190358 | JGI IMG/M metagenome (GOLD analysis project Ga0268263, IMG submission 190358) | Microbial communities from bioreactor (seeded with sewage sludge) at LBNL, California, USA - Biofuel metagenome 5 (SPAdes) (version 4) | ecosystem: Engineered > Bioreactor > Anaerobic >... | reverse complement strand
CGAGGAAGCCGGTCATCTCGGCTCCCATGGCCGTCTCGACCACGTCCTTGATCATCGAACGGAGAACGGCATTGAGGTCGTCCAGGCTGGTGATCTCTCCCTCGAGTACCTTCCTGGCCAGTTCATCTCGGTTGATTAGCACGGAAACCTCCTGGGACTTTCGCCCCTTAGTGGAGGTTTACACAGTTTTCGTTACAGGCCCAAAATGGTTGGCGTGGGTCTTTATTTTGTCAGAAATTTAGTTGTTGGGCAGCAATCTGTCATAGAACAGTGGTATTAATTTCGTCATGCAGTTTAGTCGATCATGTAAAATTTGTGCAATATCTTTTTGCAGCACCCCTTTATATCGGGAAGTTGAATATTTTTCAGAGGCGTCAATTCCGACATTTAATAATTTTTTTAATAGATTGTTGAGTTCCAGCTGCTGAGAACTATTGAGCTCCAACTTGGACGCTTCGCCCTGCGCATCAATCGGCGTACTTGCGCATAATCGATTTGCGGAATCCTCAATATATTTAGCTATTCGAAGCCTCCTTTCGTCGTCTTGAGCAGTCGTTGTGCCATTGGCTTTTGCAGTATTTTGTTGGGAAGTGATATTTTTTTTATTTTGATCAATATCGAATATTTGATCATCATTCTTCCTGGGTGGTTTTTTGAGGGCTATTAAAGTGCCATTTAAGACATCTGAAGAATACGACTTAATAAATGAACGCTTTTCTTTCCAAACACCTTCTATGTGGTTAGGGTCTGTTAATTTTAGGCGATATCGGGTTACAAATTCATAGCCATCCCCAATTAATGAAACAATAAAGGACATTTCGTTGGCATTGTATTGGATGTTTTGAATGCTTTCGTTCTGTTTCATTGTTGTTTTTGATGGGCTAGCAATGCTTATTTGATAATTACTATTGGAATACCTTATTATAAAGCACTGGTCTTCTGTCGCAAGATCAACACTATGCATCAACACGTCAACTTGATCCATGGGAGTGTTATTGGAGATGCCACCCGTAATTGTTTTCCCAACAGCCCAATCGCCTTCAAAGGGTTGAGTATCTACTGCGTAGGCTGGACATGATAGAATAACAAAAAGAAATGTTGAAACTATTGGCAGGTAAGGGATATTCATAGTATTAATTCCATCCTTGTATCCGGTTTTCAACTTTCTAGGATGGTTAACTATCTAGGGGGAAATATAAACATTCGAGAAAAAGAAATGTCCGATATTAACTTCAACTATATATTTGATTACATATGCCAAATTTTAGTTCCTCCGACAAGTGAATAGTGCAGATCTTCGCATCACCACGTAACCCCTTGATATTTTAACTTAACATATCTAAATAATTAACTATTTACATTCACCAATTTTCCCCAATGTCCTTTTTTCTCCTCCCCCGAGTAAAAAACCCGAGTAAAACCCCTGTCAAAGACAAATAGAAGTGACCGAATTAGGTAGCACGTGAGTTGACCGATTGGCGTTGCCTTTGCCTGGGGTTGCGAGCGGCTACGGCGGTGAGCGGCTTGAGCTGGCGGCGGGCGAGAATGGGCCCACGGGGAGCTCGTCGGAGCCTGTCGTCAGGTCAAGCCGCGTCGGCCTTGCCCGTGGCCTCTTTGTTTTTCGTAGATTCTTCAAGAAGTTCTCCCCTTGGTGTATAGTGCGCAAGACAGCGTGGGCCATGGAAAACGGCGAGGCTTTTATCTGGATATTCATGAACTCGCACCGTCGCTTTCACGTAGTGAAATCGATGCTTATCCTGCGGTATCTGCAAAATTTTGTTATTGTAACGAACAGTATTGTCGTTACTGACGCTTCGTTTCTCCTGGATGCAGAGGATATCGTCCAAACCAGGCCCTATCCATGGAGTAAACGCAGAGCCTTGTTCTTCTGCCGGCACGGAAAAATTAGCGTTATGTTGTGGCAGATACTGGTCACGGAGAAATTTATTGGCCTCTTCCATGGAGGTTATTCCGGCAACTCGAAGTTCTTGTGGCAATCGATTTTGCAAAGTTTCAAACATACGCTCGGATCGCCCCCTGACTTCAGGCGAATAGGCGGGGATCAATTCTATTCCGAGTTGACGCAGTGCTCGACCAACTTGAGTTGGCTTTTCTTTATCGACTTTTGCTCCGGCTTCTGGCGTATAGAAATAATGCGATCCTCGGTCGACGTAGAGTGAACAAAAAAGATCTTGTTCGGTGATGACTTGTTTTATTCCTCGAAAAGTACTCATCGTGCCTTCTTCCTCTACAAAAAATGCTGAATAGATAACGTTTGTGGCGTCATCCATGGTGACAATGAGATCCCAAAGTTTTTCTGGCACCCATTCGTGCTGGGAACCATCCTGGTGGAGCATCATTCCTGGAAGCGGTTTCCGTGGTCGCTTGCGTCGATGCGCCCCGCGTCGTGGGGCTTTCGCCACCAATTCAGCTGATTGCAGGAGATTCTTGGTCCAGGTGTAACTGCGAAAAATGCCATGCTCGGTAAGTTTCTCGTGGAAATGCTTGACGTTAAAATCATAATAGCGGCTTTTGAACAGCTTCTTTACCTCGACGGCTTCATCGACCGGAGCACGGCGTGCGGAAAGTTTGCCAAGCCGCCGATCCACGAGTCCATCTTCGCCCTCGGCATCAAAACGTTTTCGCAAGCGATAAAAGCTGCTTACGGATACACCAAGAAGGTCGGCCGCTTCGTCGCAACCAATGCTATCACGCTGATATCTCAGATATATATCAAGAAATCGCATCCGAATAACCTCGTTGAGCGCACGTGTTCGACCCATGTCGGTTCTCCTTGCGGAGAACCCTGCCCAATCGGTCAAATCATGTGCTACCTAACTCGGTCATATCGTTTGCTCGCGACAAAATCCCAACAAACCCCTTGACCTCCCCAGGTCAAATCCGTACTTACCGCGAGCCAACGACGCGCCAACGAAGCCAACGGTTTTGGCCCCCAACTTTTTCTTGGGAACGGAAATTTTGGGGTTGACTTCGGGACGAGTTTGGGGCATTTAGCCTGTTCCCTGATTCTGTTTATAGGACCGTAGCTCAGGGGGAGAGCGCTTGCTTGACACACCACAAGCGTGATTTAACCCCCTAAAATCCTTCCAAAAGCCCCTGTGAAAATGTGATCTCGTTGGCGAAGTGCCAACGGGGTCTTCTTCTGTTTTTCGACCTGGGATTCGTACTTTGGCGCGGCTTTGGTCAGCCGTTGGCGTTGCCTGCCTACTAGATCTTTTTTATTTGATTCTCGTTTAATTAACAGCTATAAGTACTCATCGGTAACTTCCAGGTCAAATGTGAAGGGCAATTCAAATACTACCACCACACATTGCTGAGGGACACACTATGGGAAAATCTTATTGGGCAATGAGAACTTGGCAGGAGTACTCCGATGTTATTTTTTCTGAAATTTTAAAGGGGAATCTTCGGCAGGGTTGGGGGTATACAGATTCACAAGATCTTCATAAAATTCAAAATATTGTAGATGAAAATAAAGATAACTATTGGATGAAGCTTGATGAGCATCAGAAGGAATCTTACGCTAATCTTGTTATGTATGATAATGGTTCTAATATTGGAAGAATTAAAAAAGGCGATATAATTTTAACCCCTAATCTTCCAAAAAGTGGTTTTTTTAGCTTAATGGTAGTCTCAGGTGCTTATAGATATGAAATACTTAATTTCCGTGACGGCAACCATGACTTAGGGCATATTCTTCCTGTTCAACTTTTAAGTGGTTCATCTGGTATTAATAAGTACAACAAATTCGTTGCTGCTGATATTAGAAGAACTATGCGCTGTCAACTTAGGCTTTGGTCTCTAAATGGATATGCAGAGCTCATTGATGAACTAATTGAGCATCTAAAATCAAATACGACCTTATCTTCTGCTGTAGATGCTTCTACTAAATTAGAAAATGCTTGGGATGCTGCATTTAATACTGCTCAGTCTACTTTAATTAATTCTCTGGGAAAGGAACTTGATTCCAAATTCAAAGCTGCAGAATGGGAAGAACCTTTAGTTAAAGTTTTTCAGAGTTTATACCCTGATGCAGACGTACAACACACTGGCGGACCATCTGAGAACGGAGCAGATATTGTTATTAATCTTCCAAATTACTTCGATAAATCCTCGACACCTTTTCGTATAGTTATACAGGTCAAAAATTATGCCGAAATTATGGCAGGCACACATGCCATAGATCAAATTAGAAATGCCATAAATTCATACGGTACAGATGGAAAAGTTGTAGGGGCAGTTATTATTTCGACGGCAACCAGTGTTTCTAGTGATTTTTTGAAAGAACTTTCTAGTCTTCAAGCAGGAGTAAATGCAACAGTTTCTTTATTGTTAAGAGATGATGTCCTTCGGCTTATATCGGTAGGATTGAAAAAGTACATATTTTAAATAAATTTTGGCTTCTACGTCAATGCTTTTTAATACATTTTTATCTTACAGTATTGCTCAATACTTTTTTAACAACTTAAATAAGGAGGCATTGTGCCTAGAAATATGCACTTTGACCCCTTACTTTTTATCTATATTATTCCACACTTAACAACACGCATAATTACTAAACTTTTTACAATAATTTAACTTACTAACTCCAGACTTTTCTTTCTCTTCCAATTTTATTTTTTCAATATTTCTTCTAAATTTATACAAAGTATACTTATTTTTTACTATCAAAGAATGCTCTTCATAGCACTTAGGACAAATAAATTTTCATTCTTCGCCTTCTTTGTAATTAAATCTATGGGAATTATCCCAAGCAGATTGTTTTCTAGGCAGGATAGTAATCCTTATGGATGGTTACAATAAATAAAAAAGTGGGATACCTCTGCCAAGATATCCCACTTCAATCTTAAGCCACTTCCAGCCATGGTAACAATTTCACAGCTCTTTCCTTCTCGCCCTCCATATAGTGGTAGTAGGTGTCGGCAGTCAGCTTGACGGTCGAATGCCCCATCATCTTCGACACGGCGGCCAGGTCGGCACCTTTGTTAAGCAAGGTGGCCGCAAACAGGTGCCGCAGGTCGTACATCCTGGTCGGGTAGGTGATCCCGGCCCGCTGATAGGCATTCTTGAAGGACATCCGAATCGTCGTCAGTCCTCTGCCCATGTACTCGATGACATACCCGGACACCGACTGGTCTCGTTCAACTTCCATCCTCTTCAGAAAGTCTGGGTTGATCGGAACCGTCCGATAGGTCTTGGTCTTGCTCGCATAGATCCTGACGGTGCCGACAGCGAAGTCGACGTCATCCCATCTCAAAGACAGGAGTTCGGACTCCCCAGGACGAGTGCCCAGGTTGAAGCAGACCTCCATGGCCCATTTGAGATGGGGTTCGGCGTGCTCCATGATCTTCCGGGCGTCGTCCAGGGTGAGGCGCAAATCCCAGGGCTGGACCTTGGGCTTCTTCCAGTTCTTCAGCGGGTTGATCCTGGTGAAGCCGTTCTCCATGCCGAAGTTGAAGATGAAGCTCAGGTAGTCGCAGTACTTGTTAACCGTGTACTGGGATCGTTCCTTGCCGGTGGCCTCGCTGACGCCCTTGAAGTGCAGAATGAATGGGACCATGTCCCCTTGGTAGGTCAGGGCGTCGACCGGTTTGTCGCCGATGACGGGTACGAACTGGTTGTCGAGCAGGCGCTCCACATTACGGATATGCTTCTCGGTCCGGCCGGATGCTCGCATGTGATCCAGGTACTTCTTCCCAAGCTCGGACAAGGTGATGCCTGACGGCTCCTTTTCGATGACCTGGTTGGCAGGTGGAACCGTGGTTTCTGTCTTCGCCCCGGCGGCTTTGGCAGCGACCCGGATTCCTGCCGTCACCGTTTCCGGGTCTGGAATCGGCAGCAATTTTTCATTGGCCTCCTGGACCGCCTTCTCGAAGGCTTCGGCCTTGGCTTTTCCAAGCTCACCGCGTCCAAAGGACTTGTCATGACGCTTGCCGAGGTCGTCATGGTAATAGACCATCCATCGTTCACTTCGTTGGTAAACGCTCATAAGCACCTCCACGTGCAATTTGAATTGTGTGATGTGAAACGAACTGCGAGAATCGATGCCAGTTACTGGAACTGTTCGATTCGAGGAGCCAGATGCTGTTGGTGAATCTGAAAGAAAGGGCAGAGCACCCCTTTTGGAAAGAAGCTAGATCGTATGGAGCAGGATTTCTTCCACCTCTTCCATTTGGACGCCGATGTACCTCCTCGTTATCGAAGGCGTACTGTGGTTCAGCCTTTTGGCCAGGATTTCCCAGGATACCCCGAAGGTCTTCCGTTGGTGGTAGCACCAGGTTTTCCGAAGGGTATGCGCTCCATAGTTGCCTGACAGGTTGATCGCGTCGCACCACCGTTGCACCATCATGGTCACGGCGTAGGTGGTAAGCGGATAATTCTTCCCTTTCCTGCTTTTAAACAGGAAGTGGTGATCCTCCAGGTGAGCAATAGCAAGATGGTCGTCGAGAGCGGTCTTGATCTCCTTATTCATGATGAAGACGTTTTCCTTGCCGGTTTTCTTTTCCTTGAGGCAGACGCGGTCGCCGATCTTGCAATCTTTGACGTCTGAAACCTTGAGGGACAGAATGTCCTGGACACGGAGACCTGAGTTGATCCCCATGACGAACAGGAGTCGATTTCGCGGTTGATCCACCAGGAGCTTCTTGATGCTCTTGATGTCCTTCATGTTGATGATCGGCTCAACTTTCATGAGCAAACCTCCTTTGAAGTTGTAATCCCGTTTTAACAGGCTGAAATCGTATATTGAAAACCAGGGGATCTGGGGACGTCCGAGCTGGTGCTGGGATATCCCGTTGTAATACTACAGCTAGTTCTTCCTGGTCTTCCGAATGTACGTTTCTACCTATTACCGTTCTTCCCGATTTTGAATCCACTATTTATTATAAGGGTCATATCTGTAATGTTTTTCTCATTACGACAGAAAATCTTCGAGACCGATTTGCAGACTTCTAATCAGACAATCTGTTGCGCAGAAGACAAAAAGCGGCATTAAAAAGAAGAAAATGCCACCTCCGAAGAGCATGGCATTGTCAACAGGTTCACGTTAAATGACCGTCAGGATGATCCGGCCGTCCTCGGCAGTGATGACGAACTCGTCTCCCTCCTTGATCGCCAGATCGCCCAGGTCCACCTTGTGGATGTTGAAACAGACGACACCCTTCTTGTTGACGTAGGGCCGACTCGAACTTTTGAGATAGAGCCCCTTCACATCGTAAAAGGTCCGGTCATCGCTGATAAGCCGCAGCACGTAGTGCTTCAGAGTCGGCTTGTGGGCAATGCCCATCCTCTCCATGATCGACTTGGCGTCGAGTCCCTCCTTGATGCACTCCCGAAGTGTCGAAGCATTGTACTTCGACTCGGGACGCTTCTTGGGCTCGGAAGTCATTTCCAGGGACGTATCCGTGGTATCCTTCTTGGTCGACATAATCGCTCCTTTGTTGATAATGGTTATTATGGGTAATATATCTGTATATCTGAGCAAAAATCGCAGAATTTGCGCTTCAAATTGCTTGATTTAGCCTCCATTCTGCCGATTTTGGCCCTGAAATCGTCATTTTCCGCCTGCTGGATTCGGTCTTTGGGCGGAGGACGCGATTTCCGGGGCTTTCGGGGGCGGGGAAGGCCAAACCATGGGGACAGCCCCAAACTCGCAGGAGAAGGGAGTATACGAGGTCGATTTTCTGGGAGGGAGAGAGGACGGTCCTGGGGAAGGGACATGGGGCAGGGAAACGACAACTACCGACTCACCCAGGACGCCGCCGTGGGTCAGTGCTGGGACCGTGAAAATCAGCGCCGAAAATTGACCCCCTTCCTGCCATCAGAGGAGCAATCAGCGTCGAACCTGCCCCCCTCCCCTACTCCAGCAACAAAAACAACCTCCCAGTGTTACCCAGGAGGCTGCCGTTTCAATCCGAACACGACAGCCGCCCATCAAGCGCCATGGCCGAAGCCGATGACGCCGATGAGCACCCGGTCGAATAGGACTGTCACCAATCCCAAGCTCCGTATCACCACCGGACGTACGATTTTCTCGTATCCGGCGATCCCGAAATGATGTTCCCCTTTTTTGAATAGATGCGAGAGAGACTGAAAACTATGTAAATGTTACCGGAGCTCTAGACTAAGAGCCCCTATAATTCCCAAGACGTTGTTTTCTACTTGCTCGTTCACGACGACAGTCTCCATTTAAACTGAACCATTCGAAGTTTCGTCTCGCATCACGGGGAACATCATTTCGGGGTACTCCTTACAAGTACGCTGACACCCATAACTCTTTACAAGCATGGGCTTCCCTTGGTCATCTATCCAATCTATTCGGAACCATCCAACATCTAAACGCATCCATATACCCGAAAGAGGTTATTTCCTGAGTCCTCTTTCTGTGCTTATAGAGATAAGCAATTTCTGTTTGTCACGAACATCATTTGATATATGGGCCACCTTGATCTAATCAGCATAAAACTGAAAGCAGGCTGGTTCTTCGGTCTCAGCCCTTCCCCCATCGTTGTCACCATTGACGGGTTGGCACCAGTTGATTGAAAATCAACTCGGTTCTTGTTTTTTGACCTCGATCCTTTCAGGTTAAGGATCGGCCGTACGACAACGGCACTGAGACTGGATAAACTGCAAGGCCCCCATAACATTAATAGCTGTTTTGGAAATTTCTCTTGAGTTTAAATGAAGACTTGTCATCGCTACTGAAGCAACTTCAAAGTCTTTTTCATTACTGATAAACAATATCTGTATGATATTTTGGATAATAAAGTGTTTGTCTAAATTGAATCATCATCTTCAGAAGATTGGATGGCTTCTTCGAAGTCAAGACACTCCTCAATATCCTGCCGACAAGAAGTGATCGGTGATCCATCGACAGTGCAAATATAGGAATCTGAGCTATCATATGGGTCGAGTGACCTTTGACGATAAGAACATCTCTGACACTTTTGAGATTCTCTGTCTTCATCAAGGGTGATACCGGTAGGGATTGCTTGTTCAGGATAAATGATAACCTCCTGACTCTTATGGCTTGATGGTTTTAACAAGTAACCTGGAATATCTTCTGCTAGTATGTATGGGTCGTCTTCTTCTTCTGGACGATCTGAATCCGTGTCGGTTTCCGATGAAACTGTAAAAGGATTAAAAATAGATGGACAAAGTTGAAAAGACAAAATGAAGTTATTGTAAACCATTTTCTTTCTCCTTAAAATTTTTCTTCATCTTCATGAGCATTTTGCTTCACCTGCTGAGACAACTTCTTCGACTTCCGAAAAAACTAAACTAAAAGTGACGCCCCTCCCCCTTCCCCTTCAAAGGATTTTAAAAATATATTTTCAATTTAATTTATATAATATATATTTAAATAATATTTAGTAATTTAGTAAGGAGATGTAAAGATGAAGGGAAGACGAAAGAAGGTGAAGTCTTTGACAGAGGCGTCACTTACTAAACGCAGGTGGAAGTCGCAGAAAATTGATAGATTCTATTTATTCTTCTGACGAAAATATTTCCTTCTTCAGACAATATAGGTTCAACTTATTCATTCGACCTTTATTAGATGTTCCAGGGATATCAACTTGGCGCTGATACCCTTCTGACGATCCATTTCGAAGAAGCCAACCCTTAGAGTTCCAGTTCCTGAGCGTCTCCTGGAGATTGAAGTCATTTTTGTTTAATAACTCTCGAAGGGCATCAGTCGTTAATCCTACTGATATCCAGTTTCCATATTTATCCACTTCTTTGATTCCGATGAAATCGCCACCTTCCCATTTTACTCCTTGAGAAGCCATCTCGGCAGTGTAGATCTTGTCGTTTCTATTGATAATTAACTCCTGCACAAGTTTCAATGATCTTTTGCCAATATCAGCTTCTCTTGCTTCTTTTCTGGCTCTGCTCCAGACAGATTCTAGTATTTTCTTGACAGGTTTATCTCTTCTGAGTTCTGGAAGGGCTGCATGGATGATCACAATTGCTGTAGCAATGGCTGCAAAGTATTCACCCAGGCGCATTTCGATGGGACTCATCGATTCTCTTTGAGTCAATAAATCGTTTGCTTCTTGATAGGCTTCCTTCCAAAGAGGCCATTGATCTCGATGGTCGAGAATAAACTGCACGAGTCTTGGTCCTGCATGGCCATAATGCTCCTGAGTGGTTCTGTTGATCCTGTCGACGATGAGCTTGCTTTCCTTGTCGGTTTTCAGGAAAGGATTTCCCCACAAGTCGATCAGGCGTCCTCGGGAGCCACCGTCGTTGCTCAGATCAAGGCTTGGACTTTCACCTGTCGAAAAGAGGATGGTCCTGAAGGGCTCTGTTCTTTCGGTCCCTTGAAGTGTTCCCCTGGCCTTGTCCCGCCCTGACGCGATCAGGTAGATGGTGTTGGTGACGAGATCACCGTCCCGGCCTCTTCTGTCCTGGGCTTTGGCGAGCTTGGTGTCGTCCAGGTACAGCGGCAATCCGTTGAGGATCGAGGCTGCTCTTCCGATCCAGACAGGAGTCGCGTTCCACGTGTTGACGAAGGAACTGGCATGGAGTTCCGGCACTCCCCAGCATGACACCCCAAGGAGCATTGCCGTAGTCTTCCCTGATGAGCTTTGATTCGACAGCTCCAGGGAGAAGTTCTTGACTCCGAAGATCGGCAGCAATGGCGATGTCAGGGAAGCATAAAGAAGGAATATGACATCCGGGAACTCAAAAACATCGTTTACCAAAGATATCCACGTGTCATAACTTCCGCTAGAACGGAAACCATCAGCAATTTGTTCATCTCCCTGATCCCTCCCCCAAAACTCGATGACCGGTTTCTTGCCGGACGAAGGATCAGGTGTTTTCCCAAGGAAGAACTGGTGGCCCCATAGAAATCCTTCCATATCTGGCGTCCAACCGAGTTTATGGGTTGCCTCTACCTTGTCGATACAGTGTGCGTTTGTCTTCTCATATGCGAAGAGGTAGTCGATTGTCTTGTCCGCATTTGTACTTGTGATGGGGAGCCCATAACTTGCGAGGTCGACAATCTGACTCTTCTTGGCAATGATTTTCCTTTCCACGGTGACGGAGCGTTGGGCTCCATCAGCTATCCAAGCAAGAGTAACATACTCGATGTTTGTCAACCTGTTGTGCTTGATGCAGGTTATGAAAAGCGGATAAGATGACACAATATGATCTGGCCTATCCTGTGTTCCTACACTGATCGCGCAATTGCCAATGAACTTATAGCCTACAGGAAGGGTTGCTTCGTCAGACACAGGAGCAGTTGGGAGGTAGTCTTTGATTCTTACCATCATTATGGTCGATGGTATTTTTGAGACATATTCTTTTGCTTCTTTTTTAATGAGGCGCAGGACTTCCGTGACGTCCTTCCCCGTGACGCCTTGTATTTTTGCAGAACTAAAAATCCTGCGAACGGCAATCTCACTTCTCTGAAAGTTCTCTGTAGCTTGTTTAAACAATTCTTGGTTGTTAATAAAACTCGTAAAAAAGTCTTTCGGTTTACTGGCAAGAACTTTGATTTCTTCTTCGAGTAAACTCAGTGAGTCATCGGTAACGGCACAAGTCTCAATATCCATATCATTTTCCTTTTTATTGCCCTTGCTGGAGGGCATGATTTTGGTATGACCATAGTATATCTGTATTCGTTTGCCACAATAGAACAAGGCTGATCCATCATCTATGAGGCTATGTTGGACTTACTCATGTGCTTTCAGAATGGAGCAGTCTAATACAGATAATAAGGATAGCGATGACTCTGTTTCGCAACGAGTCTATTTTTGAAGCCATGTTGGCTTCTAGAGAAGAAAAGAAGCTGATGGCGCAGGTGCTGTAAAAGAGGTGGTTATACGTCGGTGACGCATCAGGAGTGAAAAAAGCGCTTGTCCGGCAGCTGAAATCTGGTCTGGAACTGCAATTTATACTGGAAAATGGCGAAAGCCCAAATTATGCAGGAACCTGCATTTGTAACATGATGATTTTATTAATATTTATGTTTGAGGCCAGAGGGGGGGAGGTGAAAGAACCTCCTGTGTTCTTTTTACCGGAGTCGGAAGAGGCCCCGTCATCCCCCCTGGATCAACTGAAGAGCCATCTTGGGCATTGAGTTCGCTTGCGAGAGCATCGCCGTGGCAGCCTGGGTCAATA
>Ga0268263_1002441_pt1 | contig 12160 bp, 13 predicted proteins | sample Biomet5_FD_190358 | JGI IMG/M metagenome (GOLD analysis project Ga0268263, IMG submission 190358) | Microbial communities from bioreactor (seeded with sewage sludge) at LBNL, California, USA - Biofuel metagenome 5 (SPAdes) (version 4) | ecosystem: Engineered > Bioreactor > Anaerobic >... | reverse complement strand
CCTTAAACACAAGGAAGCGGAGAGTACTTCTTCAAGTAGATTCCCAGAGAATTGCCGGATGGTGCGAGGCATGGGTCGAAAGATGAGGGAACATGGCCGCGGAGTGGCATGGTCGAATGATAAGACCATGACGTAAGGGCCCGTTAAAGCCACAAGGTATGTATCAGTACCTGTCGAGGTCGAGGCCGTGAGGCATCGGCGAAATTGGGTGGTAACACGTCAAGGACGTCCCATATGTTTGGGGACGTCCTTTTTATGTCAACAGGGGGAAGGGAAAGAATGATCGAGCTGCAGCACATACGTAAGATATTCGCGACCCAGGACAAGGACATCGACGCCGTCGACGACGTCACGCTGTCCATCGCCAAGGGTGACGTCTACGGCATCATCGGCCTGTCGGGGGCCGGCAAGAGCACCTTGGTGCGATGTATAAACTACCTTGAGCGGCCGACCAGCGGCCAGGTGCTGTTCGATGGCGTCGACCTGGCAACGCTGACGCCGGCTCAGCTGCGTCAGACCCGGCGCCGAATGTCGATGATCTTCCAGGACTTCAACCTGCTGTCGCAGCGGACGGTGCTGAAGAACGTCTGTTATCCGCTGGAGATAAACGGCACGCCCAAGGCACAGCGGCTGGCCAAGGCCCATGAGCTGCTGAAGCTGGTCGCGCTGGATGACCGATGCGACGCCTATCCGTCGCAGCTGTCCGGCGGGATGCAGCAGCGGGTGGCCATCGCCCGCGCCCTGGCCACCGATCCGCAGGTGCTGCTGTGCGACGAGGCCACCAGCGCCCTGGACCCCGACACGACCCGGTCGATACTGGCGCTGCTGAAGAAGATCAACGAGCAGATGGGTGTGACCATCGTGATCATCACCCACGAGATGCGGGTCGTCGAGCAGATCTGCAACAAGGTCGCCGTGCTCGACCACGGACAGATCGTCGAGCAGGGTTCGGTGCAGGAGGTCTTCATGGCCCCCAGAAGCGCTATCGCCCGCAAGCTCATCATGCCCGACAGCGCGTCGGCCCCGCTGCCTGCCAAGAGCAAGGCGCTGCGCATCGTCTTCGACGGCCGTTCCGCCTACGAGCCGCTGGTCTCCAAGATGATCATGGAATGTCATATCACCGTCAACATCCTGGCGGCTAATATGAAGAACCTCGATGGCACGGCCGTCGGTCAGATGGTGCTGCAGATACCGGATGACCCCGACTCGATCGCCAAGGCGCAGAGGTTCCTGGACGCCAACCGCGTCCGGTACGAGGAGGTGAACGCCGATGGAATTGAATGAGGTGCTGTTAGGGCTGTTGGGCAAGGGGACCCTCGAGACCCTGTACATGACATTGGTATCCACCGTCTTCGCCTATCTGATCGGCATCCCCATCGGCATCGTGCTGTGCATCACCGACGTCAACGGCATCTGCCCCAACAGGCCGGTCAACAAGGTGCTCGGCGTCCTGGTCAACATCCTGCGTTCCGTGCCGTTCCTCATCCTGCTGGTCTTCCTGCTGCCGTTCACCCGGGTGGTGGCTGGTACGACCATCGGCGCCACCGCGACCATCGTGCCGCTGGTGGTGGCCTCGGCCCCGTTCGTCGGGCGGATGGTGGAATCATCGCTCAAGGAGGTCGACCCCGGCGTCGTGCAGGCGGCCGAATCGATGGGCTCCTCGCCCACGCAGATCATCTTCAAGGTGCTGCTGCCCGAGGCCCGGCCGTCGCTGCTGGTCGGAGGCGCCATCGCCATCACCACGATCCTGAGCTACTCCGCCCTGGCCGGCTTCACCGGCGGCGGCGGATTGGGCTCCATCGCCGTCAATTACGGCTACTACAAGTATGATACGCGCACGATGACGATCACCGTCGCCCTGCTGGTGGTCATCGTGCAAATCTTCCAGGAGGTCGGCATGGCCATCGCGACCAAGTCCGACCGCCGCGTCAAAAACTGAATTGAAAGAAAAGGGAAAGGAAAAAAAACATGAAGAAAATATTCACCCTGTTATTGGTATTAGCATTGTCATTGGGCCTGGTGGCCTGCGGCGGCACCGCCAAGACGGACGACACCGACAAGACCATCACCATCGGCGCCAGCCCCACGCCTCATGCCGAGATCCTGGCCGTGGCCAAGGAGATCCTGGCCAAGGAAGGCTACACGCTGAACATCGTCGAGTACAACGACTACGTCCTGCCCAACACCGCCACCGAAAGCGGCGAGCTCGATGCCAACTATTTCCAGCATAAGCCTTACCTCGACAACTTCAACAAAGAGAACAACACGCACCTGGTCTCCGTGGCCGCCATCCACTACGAGCCGTTCGGCATCTATGCCGGCAAGACCAAGTCGCTGGCCGACCTGAAGGACGGTGCGATCGTCGGCGTGCCCAACGATTCGACCAACGAAGCCCGGGCGCTGCTGCTGCTGCAGGACAACGGCCTGATCACCCTGAAGGACGGCGCGGGCGTCGGTGCCAAGATCACCGACATCGCCACCAACCCCAAGAACCTGGACATCCGTGAGATCGAGGCCGCCCAGCTGCCGCGTGTGCTGGCCGACGTCGACATCGCCGTCATCAACGGCAACTATGCCATCGAAGGCGGCCTGAAGGTCGCCGACGCGCTGGCCGTCGAGAACGCTTCTTCCACCGCCGCCCAGACGTACGCCAACATCATCGTAGTCAAGGAAGGCAATGAGAACCTGCCCAAGATCCAGGCCTTGATCAAGGCCATGACCAGCGACGAGGTGAAGAAGTTCATCAACGACACCTATAACGGCGCCGTCCTGCCGATCTTCTGAGAGACGCATGAATAGCAAGGAGCCCTGCAGGGCTCCTTTTTCGTTGGTCCGGCCATAGTCCCTTCATGGTATACTGGTGGCAATGTGAGGTAGTGTAAATGGGCCCTATCGCATTTGACTCGGATAAGTATCTTAAGCTGCAGCGCCAGAAGATCATGGAACGCATCGCCATGTTCCATAACAAGCTTTACCTGGAATTTGGCGGGAAGATGTTCGAGGATTACCATGCGGCACGCGTGCTGCCGGGATATGAGCCTAACAACAAGATCCGTCTGCTCAAAGAGATGAAGGACTACGTCGAGATGGTCATCGCCATCAACGCCGGCGACATCGAGCACGCCAAGTCCCGCGGCGACCTTGGCATCGGCTACGACCAGGAAGTGCTGCGGATGCTCGACGCCTTCCGCGAGCTCGACCTTTACGTGGGCAGCGTGGTCATCACCCAGTACGCGCATCAGCCGGCGGCCGACGCCTTCCGGCGCGTGCTGACCAGCCATGGCATCAAATCGTACATCCATTACCCGATCGCCGGATACCCGTCCGACATCGACTTCATCGTCTCCGACCAGGGCCTGGGCCGCAACGAATATATCGAGACCTCGCGGCAGCTGATCGTCATGACCGCCCCGGGACCCGGCAGCGGCAAGATGGCCACCTGCATATCGCAGCTGTATCATGACCATAAGCACGGCCTCAAATCGGGCTATGCCAAGTTCGAGACCTTCCCGATCTGGAACCTGTCGCTGAAGCACCCGGTCAACCTGGCTTACGAGGCGGCCACCGCCGACCTGAACGACGTCAACATGATCGACCCGTTCCATCTCGAGGCGTATGGCGTCACCGCCGTCAACTACAATCGGGACGTCGAAGTCTTCCCGGTCCTCAACCGCATGTTCGAGCGCATCCAGAACGTCTCGCCGTATCGGTCGCCGACGGACATGGGCGTCAACATGGCTGGCTACTGCATCATCGATGACGCGGCGGCCTGCCAGGCGGCCAAAGACGAGATAATCCGTCGCTATTACAGCGCCGTCGTCGCCTTCCGCACCGACAAGGGCGCCGAGTCGGCCGTCCATAAGATCGAACTGCTGATGAACCAGGCCGGGATCACGGCCAACGACCGCAACGTGACCATGATCGCCCGGCGCAAGGCCGAGGAGACCGGGGCCCCGGCGCTGGCGCTGCAGCTGCCGGACGGCCGGACCGTCACCGGCAAGACGTCTTCGCTGTTTGGACCCAGCGCGGCGGTCATCATCAACGCCCTGAAGGCACTGGGCGACATACCCAAGGACATCCCGGTCATATCGGCGTCGGTGGTCGAGCCCATCCAGGCTCTGAAGGTCGACGTGCTGGGCAACCACAACCCGCGGCTTCATTCCGATGAGCTGCTGATCGCCCTGGCCATGACCGCCCAGACCGATGGCAACGCCAAGAAGGCCATGGCCCAGCTCAACAGCCTGAAGGGCTCCGAAGCCCATGCCACCGTCATCCTGCCCGAGGAGGACGCCAACGTCTTCCGCAAGCTTGGCGTCAACATGACCGTCGATCCCGTGTACCAGCAGAAGAAACTGTATCACCGCCATCATTGAAGGGACGCAAGTCCCTTTTCTTGCGGCCGGCTTGTATGCGGCCGACACGCCGTATTATACTTCTGTAAAAGAGAGACACGGAGGTAGGGACATGAAGATCGCGGTGGTGACGGGCGCTTCGTCAGGCATGGGCCGGCAGTTCGTCCTCAAATTGGACAGGCAGGAATCCTTCGATGAGATCTGGGTGCTGGCGCGGCGTAAGGACCGGCTGGATGCCATGCAGAAGGATGTCAGGGCCAAGGTCCGCCCATTGGCCGTCGATTTGACCCGCCGGGCGGACATGGGTTTATACAGGGATCTGCTGATGCAGCAGACGCCGGAAGTGAAGGTGCTTGTCAACGCGGCCGGCTTCGGCCTGTTCGGAACGTTCAAGGACATGGACCTGGACCAACAGCTGGACATCGTGGCGCTCAACGACCAGGCCTTGACCGCCATGACCTATATGACGATCCCCTATATGAAGCCGGGAGCGGCCATCTACAACATCGGTTCGCTGTCGTCGTTCCAGCCGGTGCCGTACATGACCGTCTATGGCGCCTCCAAGGCCTACGTGCTCAGCTTCTCCCAGGCCATGGGCGTCGAGCTGGCCAAGCAGGGCATACGGGTGATGGCTGTCTGCCCGGGCTGGATCAAGACGGAGTTCTTCGATCGGGCCGTCCATGACGATACCGTCAAGTATTACAACCGCTACTACTCGCCGGAGCAGGTGGCGGACCAGGCCTTGATCGATATGGCCCATGGCAAGGCCGTCTCCGTGCTGGGCCGTCCTGAGCGGCGTCAGGTCCGGCTGGTCAAGCATCTGCCGACCGCGCTGGTCATGCGGACCTGGGTCCATCAGCAGAAGCTGGATTGACTGACGGCCGCCCGGATGCGGAGACATTTGACCGGCGGTGGCGAAAAGTGATATATTGAAGCCACAGCGATGATGAGAAGCAGTAGCTGACGTCTCCGGTATAGAGAGGCAGGGCCGCGGTGGAACCTGTCACGGCGTCGTCGGCGAATCCATCTCGGAGCTGAAAGGGATGAACCTTTCCGGTGCCGACCGTTAACAGGCTATGAGGGCCGTCCGTCCGCGGGCGGCTGAACAAGGGTGGCAACACGAGACATCGTCCCTGCGGCGGTGTCTTTTTGTTTGTAAGGAGGAAATTGAGCGATGCTAGACATGAATTTCATCAGGCAGAACCCGGAGGCCGTCAAGGAGAACATCCGTAAGAAGTTCCAGGACGCCAAACTGGCCAAGGTCGATGAGCTGCTGCAGCTGGACGAGCAGTTCCGTTCATCGAAGACCAACGGTGACAACCTGAGGGCCCAGCGCAACCAGCTCAGCAAGCAGATCGGCGTGCTGATGGGGCAGGGCAAGAAGGACGAGGCCGCTGCGGTGAAGCAGCAGGTGGCGGACATCGCCAAGCAGCTGGCGGACAACGAGATCAAGGAAGAAGAGTTGCAGAAGAAGTGCCATGAGATTCAGATGATCATCCCCAACATGATTGATCCGTCCGTGCCCATCGGCCATGACGACAGCGAGAACGTCGAGCTGCAGCGTTTCGGCGAACCCAAGGTGCCCGATTTCGAGATCCCTTATCATACCGACATCATGGAGCGGTTCAACGGCATCGATCTCGACAGCGCGCGCAAGGTCGCCGGCAACGGGTTCTATTATCTGATGGGTGACGTCGCCCGCCTGCATTCGGCCTGCCTGGCCTATGCCCGCGACTTCATGATCAACAAGGGCTTCACCTACTGCATTCCGCCGTTCATGATCCACAGCAACGTGGTCACGGGCGTCATGAGCTTCCCCGAGATGGATGCCATGATGTATAAGATCGAAGGGGAAGACCTATATCTGATCGGGACATCGGAGCATTCGATGATTGGCAAGTTCATCGACACGATCAATGACGAGGACAAGCTGCCATACACCCTGACATCGTATTCACCGTGCTTCCGCAAGGAGAAGGGCGCCCACGGCATCGAGGAGCGCGGCGTCTACCGGATTCATCAGTTTGAAAAGCAGGAGATGATCGTCGTATGCAAGCCTGAGGATTCCGCAAAATGGTTCCCGAAGCTGTACATGTTCACCGTCGAGCTGTTCCGCAGCCTTGACGTCCCGGTGCGGACGTTGGAATGCTGCTCCGGGGATCTGGCCGACCTTAAGTGCAAGAGCGTCGACGTCGAAGCGTGGAGCCCACGGCAGAAGAAATACTTCGAGGTCGGAAGCTGCTCCAACCTGACCGATGCGCAGGCCCGGCGGCTGGGCATCCGCATCAAGGGACCGGATGGCAACTACTTCGCCCACACCCTGAATAACACGGTCGTCGCTCCGCCGCGCATGCTCATCGCGCTGCTGGAGAACAATCTCAACGCCGACGGCTCCGTCAACATCCCTGAGGTGCTGTGGCCGTACATGGGCGGTACCAAGAAACTGGAAGTTAAATGAAAAGGAAGGGTCGGTGCCTGCAGGCATCGACCCTTTGATTTGACATGGCGCCTTAAATGCGATAAAAATATAGTACTATATATGATGAAAGCAGAGGACATAAAAATGAGGAAGGATGATGGAAGAAGCAAAAGCCGCCAGGACGGGCTGGGGAAGGCCGCCGCGATCATCAGCGGCCGATATCAGATTGCCATCCTGTACTGCCTGTCGAAGAACGAGGCGCTCCGCTTCAATGAGCTGAAAAGGGAGCTTGGCCCGATCGCCTTCCGCACGCTGAGCCTGGTGCTAAAGAAGCTTGAGGTGCAAGGTGTGGTATCACGCAAGGAGTACAAGCAGATACCTCCCAAGGTCGAATACCGCCTGACCAGGTATGGGATGGAGCTCGTCCCGATACTTGAACAGCTGAGACGCTGGGGGAGCAAGGCGGATACACGTCGCAGGACAGCGCATGCCGAATGAGGCATGCTTTTTTATGACCGTATGTTAACGCGGCCCGAAGCCGCGACCGACTATTTTTATGGCGGACGAGTCCCGCATATAGCGGGCCCGGATCAAGAAAGGCCTCATGGATCATTGATGGATGTTTCACGTGAAACATCCATCGCGCGGCATGCCGGCGCGAGCCAAAATGTTCCACGTGAAACATGATTTGAAATACTTCGGAGTTTCTACTATAATATGGCTGGCACAACGCAGCTGACTTCAATCTGGTCAGGGCCGGAAGGCAGCAGCCATACAGCACAGTGCGTGTGTGCCTTTCTTTATATATAGGAGAACCATCATGGACGACATCGACATTAAGTACATGCGGGCTGCGCTCATCCAGGCGGAGAAGGCCGAGGCCATAGGCGAGGTGCCGATCGGATGCGTCATCGTCTATCAGGGCAAGATAATCGCGCGCGGTCACAACCTGCGCAAGACGCGGGAGCTGACAGCCGATCACGCCGAGATGGTGGCGATAGCCAAGGCCAACAAGAAGATCGGCAGCTGGCGTCTCGAGGGCTGCACCATATATGTCACGCTGGAACCGTGCCCGATGTGCGCGGGCGCCATCCTGCAGGCCCGCATGGACCGCGTCGTGTTTGGGGCGCGCGATCAGAAGGCCGGGGCTCTCGGGTCCGTCTTCAGCATGTATGACATCCAGGGCTTCAACCATTATCCGTTGGTGACAGGCGGCGTGCTGACGCAGGAGTGCGGCACGATCCTCACCAAGTTTTTCAAAAACATGAGGGCGGGTCAACAAAACAACTAGAGGTTAGGTTATAATTGGAAACAGAGATGAGGTGTCGTCATGGCGTATAAAGCCCTTTACAGGAAGTATCGCCCTTCGAACTTCGATGAGGTCGTCGGGCAGCAGCATGTCGTTATGACGCTGCGCAACGCGATAAAGAACAACAAGCTGGCGCACGCCTATCTTTTCTGCGGGCCGCGCGGAACCGGCAAGACGACCATCGCCAAGCTGCTGGCCAAAGCCATCAACTGCGAAGGAGAAGGCGTCAAGCCCTGCGGCAAATGTGCCAGCTGCATAGACATCCAGGAATCCACCCATCCCGACGTCGTGGAACTGGATGCCGCCACCAACAACGGCGTCGAGGAGATCCGCGACCTGATCGACCGGGTGAAGTACGCCCCGCTGCGCGGGAAATACAAGGTATACATTATCGACGAGGTGCACATGATGACGGCCAGCGCCTTCAACGCGCTGCTGAAGACGCTGGAGGAGCCGCCCGAGTACTGCATCTTCATCATGGCGACCACGGAGCCTCAGAAGGTGCTGCCGACGATAATCTCCCGGTGCCAGCGCTTCGACTTCACCAAGGTGCCCGTCCAGCTGATAATCCAGCGTCTTCGCTTCGTGGCCGAAAACGAGAAAATCAATATCGACGATGACGCCTTGGGCCTGATCGCCGAGATAGCCGACGGCGGGATGCGCGATGCCCTCAGCATCCTTGACCAATGCATCGCCTATGCCCAGAACGACATCAAGCTGTCCGACGTGAATGCCGTCTATGGCATAACCACGACGGCTGAGAAGATCGCCCTGCTGAACGACATCAAGGACAAGGACATGACCAAGATGATCGCCAGCCTCAACGACATCGCCGCCAAAGGCATCGACATACCGCGGCTGACGATGGATATGCTGAACCTGTGCAAGGAAGCCGTCATCTACGCCTATGCGCACAACGGCGAACTGCTGAACAAGCTGACCGCCCAGCAGGCGGAGGAGCTCAACGAGGGTTTCACAACCCCGCGCCTGCTGCGCTACATCGATTACCTGATGGATGCCGCCGGCAAGTACCGCGGATCGACTGACAGCCTTTCATATCTCGAGGTCTGCCTGCTGAAGATGATGGCTGACGAGAAGCAGCCGGATGGCGCCACGCGGCAGGAACCAGCCGCCGCGCCGCAGCCGGTCCAAGCGCCCAGCCAGCCGCAGCCCAAACCCGAGCCGGAGGCCGCGCCTAAGCCTGAGCCTATACCGGTCCGCTCGATCAAGAGGCTCACGGACGATCAGATCTACATGATGCTAACCCGTTCGACGAAGGCCTGCAAGGAGAAGGATGCGCCATTGTGGGACCAGCTGGTCAACAGCACCGACCCGCTGAGCGAACTGCTGCGGCAGGGCACTGTCATGGCTGACAGCCCGCAGGACCTGATCATCAGCGTCGACACTCGCCAGGTCGCCGATGACATCAACGATGACCGTACGATGGCCCCGCTGGAAAAGCTCGTCGAGAACATCTATGGGAACCATAAGGAAGTGATCGCCGTCACCCGCGAGGAGGCGTCATACCTTATCACTTACTTCCGTCAGCGCCAGAGCCAACAGGCCGGCCCGGCCGAAGACCAGCCGTCTTCACCCGAGGCCGCCGAGGCGGCGGACACGGACGAACCGCAGGGCATGGAGAAGCTTTTCGGAGCCAATGGCTTCGAGACCAGAAAGGATTGAAGACAATGGATATCAATCAGCTGCTGCAGCAGGCGGAGAAGATGAAGAACGCGATGGAGAAGAGCGATGCCGAACTTCGCCAGAAGGAATACACCAACACGGTCTCCAAGTCCCAGGTGCAGGCGGTCGTCAATGGCGACTACCGCATCCTCAGCCTCAAGCTGGATGACGCGATGGTGAAGTCAGGTGATGCCGAGATGATCCAGGACATGGTGACCGTTGCGATCAACGATTGCCTGGAGCAGATCAAGGCCGACAAAGAAAACTCCATCATGGGCATGGCCGGTGACATGGGCCTGCCTTTGGGCAAATGACATATCCGCGTGCCTTGGAACGGCTCATCGAGTATTTCCGCATGCTGCCGGGCGTCGGTCAGAAAACGGCCGAGCGCTATGCGCTGCACGTGCTGGAGATGAAGCAGGAGGACGTCGATGAGTTCGCCGGCCTGCTGAAAGACGTGCCGCACGTCATCCGCCACTGCACCGTCTGCGGCAACCTCACCGACGGCGACCTGTGCCCGATATGCGCCGATGACGCCCGCGACCATGGCACCATCTGCGTCGTGCAGTCGACCAAGGATGTCATCGCCATCGAGAAGACCGAGCAGTACCGCGGCGTCTACCACGTCCTCAACGGGGCCATCTCGACGACCCGCGGCATCCTGCCTTCCGATATCAACATGAGTTCGCTGTTCACCCGCATCACGCCTGAGACCAAGGAGGTCATCATCGCGACCAACCCGACGCTCGAAGGCGACACCACGGCCCTGTACATCGCCAAGATGCTCAGGGACAGCGGTGTCACGATAACCAGGCTGGCTTCGGGGCTTCCGATGGGTGGCAACCTGGATTATGCTGATGAGCTCACGCTGTTGAAGGCGTTCGAAGGAAGGGTCAAGCAATAGACTGTTTCACGTGAAACATCGACGAGGATAAAAGGAGGTGTTCACGTATGGCATCGATCGCATATGTCTCGGACAAGGACATGCTGGAGTATCATCGTCTCAATGGCAACAAGACGATAAATTTCTGGCGGACCTCGACCAAGAGCTTCACAGGATTCAAACCCGGCGACCTCCTCTTCTTCCTTTCAAAACGGCCTGAGGACCTCAAGAACAAGGAGAAGGGGATCATCGGCTATGGATGCCTGGCGGAGACACGATCGATGTCCTGCAGCCGGATGTGGAAGACATACGGCGATGAGAACGGTTTTGCCAGCAAGAAGGAGCTCGAAGAGGCAATCCGTCGCATCGCCAAGGGCGGCCGGCTGCCGGAGCGCATAAGCTGCCTCGTCCTGAAGGACGTGCAGTTCTTCCAGGGCGCGGTTTATCTATCGGAGTTCGGCGTGAAGATCAACAGCAACCTGGAGAGCTTCACGTACCTTGACTCCGATGAATACCAGCTGACCCTGGAGATCCTGAAGAAGGCTCGCGAGATAGGGCTTGATTCATGGGCGGCCAACCAGGGTACGAAGACCGATGACGGCTCCTTCGAGAAGGAGCTGCTCAAATATCAGATCGCTTCCGTGTTCGAATACATCGGTCTTAACCGTAAGCCGCTAGACCCGAAACTGGCGTCGATGTGCTATCAGGCCCATGAAGCCAACGAGCCGCTTTGGGTGAACGCGGCTCATGGCAGCTTCCTGGTCACCAAGCCGGAAGCGAGATTATATGTGATGTACCACAGCAAGCAGAAGGAGCAGGACGAGAACTATCTCCGCCTGCTCGGCAGCCTGGTATATGTCATGACGAATCTTCGGCAGCAGGGAGGCGCACGGATCGGGATAACGGTCCTGTCGCCCACGGTGCTGTCGGAGGATCAGCGTAAGGTGCTCGAGGCCAATGACATCCAATATGAGAACGTCTTGAAGTGATGTCATGATGCCTGCCATTCATGGAAAAGCTGATTCAGATTGTAACAAACGGAGCAAGCCCCTGCCATTCAGGGGCTTTATTTTGGGAATAAGCCCCTGAAGCTCATGCTCATCTCATCCGGCCCCCAGACGAAGAATAAGAGGTGCCGACCCGCCGATCGCCCCGTCACGCACAATCAGCCATTCGCCGGCCTGCGTGACGAGCGATGAGACGATGCCGCTTACGAGGCTGATCGACCGGAATGAAGATGCTTCGCAACAAAGCGCCCATCGTCGCAAATGGGTGGCAGCGATAAAATAGTAAAGCACTATATTTATGTATAGCATAAGCGCCTTATGAGACGCGAGTCCCATGAAGCACCTGTCGATTGTTGGACGCCCTGCAGAAGGATATGCTAGAATACTCCTGTCAAAAGGTGGGATATCTTTATGCCGAGATTCACGGTGGTCGCCAAGGATGATCAGATATCAGTCAAGATAAGGGACGTCATCGTCCAGAAGCTGGTCGCCAGCAATTTCGTGTTC
>Ga0268263_1002435_pt1 | contig 12187 bp, 7 predicted proteins | sample Biomet5_FD_190358 | JGI IMG/M metagenome (GOLD analysis project Ga0268263, IMG submission 190358) | Microbial communities from bioreactor (seeded with sewage sludge) at LBNL, California, USA - Biofuel metagenome 5 (SPAdes) (version 4) | ecosystem: Engineered > Bioreactor > Anaerobic >... | reverse complement strand
CTCCAGCAGAGTAAATACCAGCCGTCCGCCGCGCATGCGGAAGGCCGCGCGCGCGTTGAACCGGCGCGGGCGAATCCGGCGGAACGATTCGCTAACGTATACTTCCGCCAGCTTACCCAGCTCTGTTACACCCTGTGTACAAAAAGACAGAATCTCTCTCGCGCGGTGCAGCACAATCCGCCCTTCCCGCACCACGAATCCGGCGTCGGAAAAAAAGTCCAGCAACTCGGTTTCCGCCCGTCCGTCCCTGAGCAGCAGCCCCGACTGTCCATCCGGGGCGACTGCGGGCTTTTCGTTTTCCGTCCCTTCCGGGCGGAACAGAAACAGCACCTTGTCGCCATAATGCAATTCCACGCGTGCTTCCACGTCCCCATCGGCCATGTCCACGTAGACCCTCGCCTTCAGCGGATCGTTCAGCAGTCGGCGGTTCAGGCCCGCGGACGGCAACACCGTACCCACGGTAGCCAGCGCCGGGAGGAGGGTGGACAACGTTTCTTCGGCGTCCCCGCCGTCAAAACGGAAGGCGCGGCCCCGGGCCGCCAGCAGGCGGCACACCCTTGCCTGCGCGCCGTGCAGCCGCGCGACTTTGCCGTCCAAAAACACATACCGTCCGTCCGGCGTAATCAGCTTCAGGTCTTCCGCACCGTCGGCTCGTACAAAGATCGCATCGCCCTCCAGCGAAACAGAAAAACAAAGCGACAGTTCTACCGTGCGGACACCCTGCTGCGGCAGGCGCTGGTTGCCAGTGATCAGCAGAAAAGACCGGTTCTCCAAAAAACGCATCACGCTTTGCAGGAACGCGCCGGACAGCATCAGAAAACGACCGTCGCTCGCGGGTCGGGCACCGGGTGTCTCCGGTGCGCTGTTCTCCGGCTCGGGCTTTTCGTCGCTGCCCTCTTCGCGCAGGGGTACATGGCTCATCAGCATGGCCAACAGCGCTTCATCATCTTTGGAAAAACGCATGCCTGCCGGGCGGTAGGTAAATTTGGGCGAAAGTTCCAGCGTTTGTCCGCGCGTATAGCAGGTCAGCAGTTCCGCAATGTCCCGCACCGCGTACATCCGCTCCTGCCCGATCTGCAAGCCCAGCCCGGCCCGACCGTCGTCCAGCAGACGCAAGGTGACGGTGATGCGCACGCTTTCGCCGCCAGGGATCGCCCGGCTGAGCGCCAGCAGCATATCCTGCCCCAACGCCTGCTCCTGTTCCTTGCGAAGTCCACGGAGCGTGCCGTCCTCTTCCGCCTTCAGCGTCGCGGCCACAATATGCGGGCAGCCCGCCACGCCCTGCGCGCCGCAGGTGCAGGCGGCGGTTCCGTCGGCACGTAAAGTGACTGTCTGCTCGGGGGTCGTCCCCACGCGCAGCGTAAGCGCCTGCCGGTCCTGTCCGGTCAGCGTAACGCTCCCCCGGCGGAAAATATCTTCGCCCTCCCGGCTGGAGTTGATGGGCGTATGATTCGCTTCCTGCGGCATGAGTACCTCCTATGATCTTATCCTGTTATCATTCGCTCCCCGATGACAGAGTTCCTTCCCGCCACTTAACTTACGCGGCCGGAAATCAGAGGGGAGAAGGCGCGAAAACCCTTTCACGCGTTGACTTTTCCCCCGCTTCATGCTATGATGCACGAAACACAAAGCGTTTTGGGGAGGCGACCATTCCCAATGAAACGGATGCGCAAGGATCTGGCACGCGTGATGGATGAAACGACCGCCCGGGGCGAAACGCCCTGCGCGCTGGTACTGCTGTGGCAGGACGGCGAGGAGAAGTTTTTCTATGCCAGCGGCCACGCGGATCTGGGACGCAACATTCCTGCCTGCCGGGATACCATTTTTCGCCTTTTCTCGCTGACCAAGCCGATGACCGCCGCCGCCGCCATGACGCTGGCGGAGCGCGGCGACCTGGACCTGATCGCCCCGGTAAGCGAGTATCTGTACGGGTTTCAAAATCAGCGGGTAGCGTTAAGCGATACGGAAACGGAACCGGTCAGGCGCCCCGTGCAGGTACGCGATCTGTTCTCCATGACCTCCGGCTTGTGCTATCCCGGCGAGGCGACCCCCGCGGAGCGTGCCATGGCGCGGCTTTTCGCTGACTTTTCCGCCGAAGAAGCGACGGGCCGCCAGCCCGACACCCTTACGCTGGCCAAACGCATCGGGCAGCAGCCGCTGGCCTTTCAGCCCGGCGAAAAATGGATGTACGGCACCTCGGCGGATGTGCTGGGCGCGGTGATTGAGGCCGTATCCGGCAAGCCGCTGGACGAGTATATGCGGGAATCGCTTTTCGATCCGCTGGAGATGAAAGATACCGGCTTTTTTGTGCCGGAGGAGAAGCGGAACCGCTTCGCCACCCTGTATGAGCGCAAAGACGGCATCCTGTCGCCTTTTGTGCAGAACCATCTGGGCTTGAACGCCTTCCTTTCCCGCCCCAGTTATATCGCGGGCGGCGCGGGCGCGGTTTCTACCATCGACGATATGCTGCGCTTCGCGCGCATGCTGCTGGGCGAAGGCACCCTTGGCAATACGCGCGTGCTTTCCCCGCGTTCGGTCGCGTGGCTGTCCCACAATCACCTGAACGCGAAACAGCTGGAAGGGCTGGAATGGGATTCGCTGTACGGCTATGGCTACGGCGGCCTGATGCGCGTGCTGATGGACCCGGCCCGCAGCTTCTCGCTGGGTACGGAAGGCGAATACGGCTGGGACGGCTGGACCGGCCCCTATATGAGCGTAAACCCGAAGGATCATCTGGCGCTGCTGATTTTCCAGCAGAAGACCGATTCCGGCATTACGCCGCTGACGAGGAAAATCCGCAATATCGTGTATTCGCACGTAGAATAGGCGCGGCGGCGGCAAAGCCGCTTGCCAAAACCTCTCCATGCGCGTATAATACAGCCACAGCGATGACCGCGGAAGGGATCGCGGCGCTTTTTGCAGAGAGCGGGCGGCCGGTGCAAGCCCGTGAAGGCGCGTTTTCCTTTCCACCGCGCGAGCCGCAGACGAAGAGCCTGCCGGGGACGCCCGATACAGCGCGTAAAAGAGAAGCGCGGATACCCGCGCTTAAGCCGGGTGGCACCGCGGAGCAACGCACCCTCCGTCCCTGTGATGGCGAAAGCCGTCGGCAGGGGCGTTTCTGTTTATCGCAGGAAAGCCAAAGGCAACAGGGAGGTATAACGTATGCTGGATATGAAACGAATCCGCCAGAACCCGGACGAACTGAAGGAAATGCTTGCCCACCGTAACATGGACCCCGCTGTGGTGGACGATTTTCTGGCCAAGGATGAGCAGCGCCGCGCGCTGATGGCCCAGGTGGAGGAAAAGAAAGCCCTCCGCAACCAGACCAGCAAGCAGATCGGCCTGCAAAAAAAGAACGGCGCAAGCGAAGCCGAAACCGCCGCCACTATGGAGGAAATGCGCCGTCTGGGCGACGAAATCACCGCCATTGACGCGGACGTGGCCGAACTGGACACGGCACAGAACGATTTTCTGATGCGCACGCCCAACTACCCGCACGCCTCCGTGCCTGTGGGGAAGGACGATACCTTTAACGTGGAGCAGCGCCGCTGGGGCACGCCCCGCGCTTTCGCGTGGGAACCCAAGCCTCACTGGGACATCGGCACCGACCTGAAGATACTGGACTTCGACGCGGCCGCCAAAATCAGCGGCGCGCGCTTCACGGTGTATCGCGGGCTGGGCGCGCGGCTGGAACGCGCGGTGATCAACTTCTTCCTGGACACGCATATCGCCGCTGGCTATGAGGAAGTGCTGCCCCCCTACATGGTCACCCGCGCCACCATGACCGGCACGGGCCAATTACCCAAGTTTGAGGAGGACGCCTACAAGGTGGACCCCAACACCTTCTTAATCCCCACCGCCGAGGTACCGGTCACCAACCTGTACCGGGACATGATTCTGGACGGGGAGCAATTGCCAATCCACCACTGCGCTTACTCCGCCTGCTTCCGTTCCGAGGCGGGCAGCGCCGGGCGCGACACGCGCGGGCTGATTCGCCAGCACCAGTTTAACAAAGTGGAAATGGTGAAGGTCGTGAAGCCCGAAACCAGCTACGACGAGCTGGAAAGCATGACCGCCGAGGCGGAAAAAGTGCTGCAGCTGCTGGGCCTGCCCTACCGCGTGGTGTGCCTGTCCACGGGGGATATGGGCTTCAGCTCCGCAAAGACATACGACATCGAAGTGTGGATGCCCAGTTACAACCGCTATGTGGAAATCTCCAGCTGCTCCAACTGCGAGGATTTTCAGGCCCGGCGCGCCAACATCCGCTACCGCGACACGCCCAAGGACAAGCCCCAGTTCTGCCACACGCTGAACGGCAGTGGCGTAGCCGTGGGCCGCACCGTAGCCGCGATCCTGGAAAACTACCAGAACGACGACGGCAGCGTGACCGTACCGGAAGCGCTGCGCGCCTTTATGAAAACTGACGTGATCCGGTAAACGCAGGGTCAGAGAAAACCGGATTCGGGATACGCAAGACCGTAAGCAAACCGTTCCCAATCTGGTCAGTCTGCCCGAAAGGCAGATTGAGCGCCGGATTCCCCCACTCCCCTGATGGGAATCAGGAAGTTATCGTTACACAAAAGCGCGCCCGTGAAATTCGCGGACGCGCCGGTTTTATTCTCCGGAAATTCGGACTACAATTGGCTGGTTTCTCCCGTTTCCGCAGGCCGGAAGGTTTGCAGCACCGTTTTCAGGTTCGCCATCAGCGCCGCGTCCGGCGCGTGGGTTGTATCGTCGTAGTAGCAGTAAAAATACGCGCTGGTTCCGTTCAGGATCGTCTCGGCGTAATAATACGGTCCGTCGCTGTCCTCCATGGAGAAAACATAGAAGGGTACGCCGCTGGTCGCGGTCAGGGTATCCGCAAGCACCGCGTTCTGGTCGGCGAAACTGGCCAGCGTATCCGCCACATATTGCTGTTTCTCCTCATCGGTGGCGTTTGTCAGGCTGAATCCCTCGTATCCATCCACCGTCGCTACCGAAGCGTCAATCAGGTAGGTTTCTCCGTCCAGCAGAAACAGCCAGATGTTGTCCGCTGTGCTTTCGTCAGTATACGAAGAATCATCCAGCGTGTATGTTTCGGGATAGTCGATGGCGTAATATCCTCCCGCTGTATAAGTTTCGCCCAGGGCACCCAGCGGCAGGCAAAGCAACAGTGTAACCAATACAGCAACCCATTTTTTCATCAGACTCGCTCCTTTCAGCGTAAGAGCAGGTACAGGATACCCTGTTGAGGTGACGCCTGTATGAACGATTAGTGAGCTTTCTGTACCAATTCAGCCCTGTCGGGCAAGCAGCCCTGCCGGGAAGTCAGCTTTGCTTCTCTTCCTCCGTCGGGACAGGGATGGGCTCTCCTGCGTCCACAACGGCTTTTGCGTTTCGAGCCGTTCGGTGGCTGTCGCGAACGCTGCCCGCGATGCTCAACACTGCGCCAACGATCAGGAACAGGTAGTAGGTGAAAAACCGCCAGATCAGCAATGCCAGACCGATGGTACCCTGCGTGAACATGCTGCCGAAAAACACCATAAACCCGCCTTCCTGCGCGCCGCTCGCGCCGGGCAAGGGGGTGTAGCTGGCGCTAACAAACAGCAGAAACGCCACCGTAAGGATCAGGTACCACGGTGTGCCGCTCATGTGGAAAGCGTGGTATACGCTCAGGGGAACGGACATCAGCCCAAGCAGGCTCAGGCCCGCCAGCGCAAGCATCCCCACGAGCTGACCGGGGCGGCTGGCCAGCCGCAGGATGCTGGCGTGGTAGGTATCCAGCCCGGCGCTGATACGCAGCATCTGCTCCTCCGGGTGTTTGATCAGCCGCATTTTCGCGCCCAGCCGGACAAAAAAACCGATAATCGCCTGCACCATCGGCCGGTGCAGCGCCACCAGCAAAATCAGCGGGATTGCCGCGAAGTTGATGCCATAGCCAATATAAATCGCCCATTTTGCGCTGGCCAGTTGCGTATTCACAAACCCCCGGTTACTCAGCCAGAGCACCGTGGTCATCAGCACCAGCATCATCTGCTGCGCGAAAAACTTAATCGAAATGGCCGAAGTACCGATAGGCACCGGCACGCCCCGCTTGCTTAAGTAATACACCTGCAGGGGCTGGCCGCCGCTGGCCCCGGGGGTGATGTTGGAGTAGTAAAAACCGATCAGCGTAACATACAGCGCATAGCCCGGCGTGATCTCCTGCTTTTCCTTGCGAAGGAAATAATACAGGCTCGCCATATCAAAGAACATATAAGCCGCCCAACCCAGCAGTGCGCAAAACACCCACTTCAGGTCCAGCGTGAACAGCACTTCCCATGCGTTGGTCAGTTCGCTGTTGCTGAACGCAAGCACCAGAATGATTAGCAGAGTCAGCCCGATAAAAAGAAGACTCAGCAGGTTTTTCTTCATAAAGCGCCCCTCTGCGCGGCCTTCATGGCAATCAGCGCCTGATAACGCTCCACCACCTGCACCATCAGCCGGTTCCACGGGATCGGGATCGTCTCCCGCGCGCATTGCCCCACCGTGCCGGCGGTCGGCAGCGCCTCCGCAATGCCCTGTGCGATGGATTCCACCGTGTTATCACACAGATAACCGTTCGCCCCGTGTGTCACGCCTTCCGCCGAGCAGCTGCCCGCTACCAGCAGGGCCGGCGTACCCATCACGGCGGCCTCGCGCACCACCATGGGCGCGTTGTCGTACACCGAGGGGAAAACCATCAGATCGGCGCGTTCGTACAGCGCCATCATCGTAGGCCGGTCAGTGATCATCCCCGTAAACAGCACGTTTTCGGCAATGTTCAGTTCCTGCGCCAGCGTTTTTAAAAAATTCGCGTCCGGCCCGGCGCCCACCATCAGCAGCTGAAAATCCATCCCACGGGTTTTTAGCATTCCGCAGGCGCGTAAAATGCTTTCCGTGTTCTTTTTCCGGTTCTGCTGACCAACAAAAATCAACACGGGCACCCCCTGTCGCAGGGGGAAACGTTCCCCGGCGGCCCGGCGGGCCGCATCGCTTAAATCAAAGGGATCGGTGCCGTTCTGCATAATCACCGTTTTGCCCCGGTAACCATAGTCGGCCAGCACCTCCGCCGTTTTACCGTTCACGGCCCATACCTCGTCACAGGTATTGTAAAAATCCACCGCGTAACGCACGCCGGTCTTTGCCAGCGTCCTGGAGCCGGTCGCTTTATAAAAATCATCGTAATATTTACTGTGAAAAGTCGCCACCAGCGGCGCGCCGTCCCGCCGGGCAATCCGCCGCGCTTCCCGCCCGCCAAAGAACGGGCTGTGCGCGTGCAGAATATCAAATCTCCGGTCGCTCACCGCATCGCGGAAGCTCTTGCTCATTCGCGGAAAGCCGACACGATAGGCTTCACCCGGAATGCGCATCCCGTCATACAGCAGGGTTTCGCAGTTTACCTGCTCCGGATAGAGCGGGTTGTTGGGGGCAATATACAACGCTTCGTGACCCATCGCCTGCAGGGTCTGGCAATAGCTGAGCATCACACGGCCCACCCCGTCCAGCGTGGGGGGGTAGGTTTCGCAAAACTGTCCGATCAGCATCTTCCAATGCCCTCCCGAGGCGCGAAAAAGAGTGCACGCCCAATTTTTTCGTCGGATCATTCGGGGCCGGCAACGGCTCCCGCCGGCACCAGTATAGCACAGCTTCCCCGGATTGGAAACCTTCGTTTTCCCTCGCGGGCCCGTGCATCCGGCATGATCGGCCGATATGCGGAAGGCCCGGCTATCGTTCTTTTTCGTACCCATGCCGCGCAAGCGTTGACAGCCCGTACACGGTATGCTAAAATCATCCCGTTATATAACTGACGGAAGTGGATCGAACCACAGGGAGTATAACGGAAGAAGCCGACCGTCTGGGCAACACGCTTGCAGGGGTGGGCTTTTTTGCATTCGCAAACAAACCCGGCCACCGAAGCGAAAAAAAGCAGAGTAGAACTTTGTGCGTATGTAAATCAAAGATTTACAGTGCCCTCTGAACGGGGAGTTGTCAGGGGGACGAAAAGCCTTACGGCTTGCGGTACAAAGTTCGCATCCCGCTGCTACATCAGGAGAAGTGGGACTTTTCGTGTTCCTCCTGTTATGTAGCTGTGCTGCATAACAGGAGGAATTTTGATGAAGAAATAATCGCGTTCTTTCATAACAACCCGAGTACAGAACGTTTTGGAAGGAGAGGTTTTCTTGAAAAATTCATCTTTGTCTGTCCGGCGCATTACCCTGTCCGCCATCTTATTAAGCCTTTCGTTGGTTGCAAAAACGATGTTTTCCCTGTACATCCCCCTGTTCGGCCAAAACGGCATCAGCGTCGGCGTCTCCGGCGTTTTCTCCATCCTCCCGTCGCTGCTGTTCGGCCCCCTGTATGGCGCGATCGTGTCCGGTCTGTCCGATTTTCTGGGGTATCTCCTCAAACCCACCGGCGCTTATCTTCCCCTGCTTACGCTTACCGCGGCCCTTGGCGGATGGCTTCGCGGCATCCTGTGGCGATTTCTGCAAAACAAGGACAACCGGAAATTGAGAATCGTCGTCGTAGTCTGTTCTCTGCTGCTTCTTTCGGTCGGCGTCTACAACGCCGTGTGCCTGTCCGCGGACGGCGTAAACGCGGGTTATTACACACAGGCGAACCCGGGGCAAACCGACCGGATGCACCTGATCAGCCGGATGCTGATAACCCGCACGATCGACACCAAAGACCCCGCCGGCAATCTGGCATCCTACCTTCCCTTCGTAACCACCGGGATGATCGGCAGCGCGGCGCTTGGTATTCTGCTGCTGCTCGCCGATTTTCTTCTCTCTAAAAAACTTACACATCGTATTCAGGCACAGCAGGTTCCCCGGCTGTTAACCGCGATGATCCTGTCCGGCGTAGCGGTGACGACGCTGAACACCGTGATCCTTCGGGAAACGCTGTTTGCTTCATGGAAGGTGCTGCCCTTCGCTGTGGTCTGGATTCCGCGGTTTGCGGAAGAAGTTTTGGGGAATACGGTGAACGCCTACCTTGTCGCTTTACTGCTTGGCATCCTGTACAGCAATCCCACCCTGCGCTCGCTGGCTGTCCCCACCGGCAAGACTGACCACGGTACATTGAAAGCGTAACGATGTGGGCAGGCGGAGCGCCGCAGGCGCGCGCTCCGCCTGCCCGTATGCTCCATCCGACATCCTCTTGTCACGCGCCCCGCTTGACGTTTTTCCCCGCGCACCGTACAATGCGGGTAGATCGTACCGTACCATACGAAGGGGGCGCCGCCATGCTGCTGCTTCATCTTTCCGATCTGCATCTGGGAAAAAGGCTGAATGAGGTTTCGCTGATCGACGACCAGCGTTATATCCTGTCGCAGATTTTATCCGTGTTCGACGCGGAACAGCCCGACGCAGTGCTGATCGCGGGCGACGTGTACGATAAACCGATCCCATCCGCCGAGGCGGTGGGGCTGTTCGACGATTTTTTGACCGCGCTTGCGGCCCGCCGCAAACCGATCCTGCTGATCAGCGGCAACCACGATTCCGCCGAGCGGCTGGCTTTCGGCGGGCGGCTGCTGGCTGCCAGCAACGTGTACCTTTCCCCCGCTTTTGACGCGGAACACGCCCATGTTGCGCCCGTGCGCCTCGCGGACGAATATGGCCCGGTCGCCGTATGGCCGCTGCCGTTCCTCAAACCCGCGCACGTTCGCGCCGCCCTGCCGGACGCGCCCGCGGATACCTACACCCGGGCGCTCGCCTCCGCCATCGCCGCCATGCCGATTTCCCCGGAGGAGCGTAACGTGCTGATCGCCCACCAGTTTGTGACCGGCAGCCTCCGCAGCGAATCGGAAGAAGTGTCCGTAGGCGGGCTGGACAACGTGGATATTTCCGCGTTTGACCCCTTCGATTACGTGGCGCTGGGCCACTTGCACCGCGCGCAGGCCGCCGGGCGGGATACGGCGCGCTATTGCGGATCGCCGCTGGCTTATTCGTTTTCCGAAGCGAAGGACGAAAAGAGCGTCACCCTTGTGGAACTGGGTTCCAAGGGAAGCGTGCACGTTCGCACGGTGCCGCTTACGCCGTTCAGGGCGTTGCGGGAACTGCGCGGCGCTTATGCGGAGCTTACCCTGCGCGCCAACTACGCGGGTACCGCCACGGACGACTACCTGCACATCACCCTGACCGATGAGGACGACGTGCCCGACGCGCTGGCCAAATTACAGGTAATTTACCCCAACCTGCTCAAGCTGGATTACGACAATACCCGTACCCGGCGTGATCCGTCGCGGGAGATTTCGGACACGTCGGAACAACGTCCCCCCCTCGACCTGCTGGATGATTTTTATAAACGGCAGAACAACCGGCCCTTGAGCGACGAGCAGCGCGACTACGCGCTGGCCGCGATGGACCGGATTTGGGAGGGACGCGCATGAGGCCGTTAACGCTTACGCTTTCCGCCTTCGGGCCTTTCGCGGGCCGCACGGCGCTGGACTTTGCCCCGCTGGGCGACCGGGGCCTGTACCTGATTACCGGCGTGACCGGCGCAGGTAAAACCACCCTTTTCGACGCGATCGCCTATGCCCTGTACGGCGAACCCAGCGGCGCGGACCGCAAGCCCGGGATGCTGGCAAGCAAGTACGCCGCGCCGGACGCCGTATCCTCGGTGGAGCTTACGTTTATCCACCGGGGGCGGACCTATACGGTGCAGCGTACCCTGCCCCGGGACCGGGAGAAGAAGCGCGGCGCAGGCACCACCACCGACACGGCTTCCGCCGCCCTGTTTTACCCGGACGGTCGCGCCCCGGTGGTAAAGCCCACCGAAGTGACCCGCGCGGTAACGGAACTGCTGGGCGTGGACCGGGATCAGTTCCGGCAGATCGCCATGATCGCGCAGGGCGCGTTCCAGCAATTGCTGCTGGCGGATACCGAAACGCGCGGGAAGATATTCCGGGATATTTTCGGCACGGGACCATATCTGGCATTCCAGAATCAGGTGAAAAACGACGCGCTGGCGCTGGACCGGGAGTGCGAACTGCTGGAACACGACATGGCGACGCAGATGGCGGCCGTGCGCACCGACGCGGAAGACCCGCTGGCGCTGGAACTGGCGGCGTACCGGCGCGCCGTGCCCTCCGCCGCGGACGCGCGCGCGTTGATTGAAAAACTGATCGCACAGGACAACCTTCAACTCGACACATTGCGGGCCGAGGCTGTCGGCGACGACAGCCGCATCGGCACGCTGGACGCGGCGCTGGGCCGGGCGGAACAGCAGGCAAAGCTGTTTACCGAGGCAACGCAGGCCGAAGCATGGCTGGCGCATAACGAGCCCCTGCTTGCGGGCCTGAAAACGACGCTGGATGCCGAAACCGGACGCGCGGACGAGCGGAAGTCGTTAGAGGAGCAGGCCCGCGTTGGCCGGGCCGAGTTGGAAAAGCTGACGGCTCTTACCACCCTGCAAACCCGGCTGGATAAGGCGCACACACAAGCCGCTGACGCGGAAACCGACGCGGAAAACAGCCGCGCGGCCTACACCGATCTGCTGGCGCGCACGGAAAAGGCCAAAGCCGAGCTGGCGACGTTGGGCGACGCGGGGGCCGAAGCGGAGCGGCAGGCCGCGGAGGATAAGCGCCTGACCGAGCAGGTAAAAGCGCTGGTAAACCTGAACAGGGAGCAAATTGACCTGCTGACGCTTCAAAACGGCGTAGCCACCGCGCAGGCTGATTACCGCCGTGCGGCGGACGAGGCCAGCAAGGCACAGCAGAATTACGAGGCGGAACACCGTCGTTTTCTGGACGAACAGGCGGGCGTGCTGGCGCAGACGCTGTCGCCGGGCGAACCCTGCCCCGTGTGCGGTTCGCGGGAGCATCCCGCTCCGGCGGCCTTCTCCGGGCAGGCCCTCACGCGGGAAGCGCTGGCTCTGCTCCGAAAACACGCGGACGCGCTGGCTCAAACGGCAAGTGACCGTAGCGCTCAAACCGCCGCCAAACGAGGCGCGCTAGAAAAGGCCGCTTCGGGCTGGGCAACACGGGCCGGGGACCTGCTGGGCGACCTTACGGCGAATGAGTTGCCCGTCGCGCTTACAGCGGCGCTGGCCGAAGCGCAAGTTAAAAAGGAAGCGCAAACTGCCGTAACCGCCACCGCGCAGGCGAAGGCGCTGCGCGCCGACACGCTCCGCGAAAGCCTGCCAAAAGCGGAAGCGAAACTGACGGCGCAGGAAACCGCCCGCCGGG
>Ga0268263_1002432_pt1 | contig 12197 bp, 7 predicted proteins | sample Biomet5_FD_190358 | JGI IMG/M metagenome (GOLD analysis project Ga0268263, IMG submission 190358) | Microbial communities from bioreactor (seeded with sewage sludge) at LBNL, California, USA - Biofuel metagenome 5 (SPAdes) (version 4) | ecosystem: Engineered > Bioreactor > Anaerobic >... | reverse complement strand
GAACGAGAGGCAAAGATGAAGATTGCAATAGTAGACGACAGCAAAAACGAAGCCGATATCCTGCGCAGGCTCCTCATACAATACTCCGCCGAAAACCGGCTCGATCTTTCAGTTGAGTATTTTAACAGCGGCGAAGCCTTTGTAGAGTCTTTGAACAAAGAATCATTTGATGCTGCTTTCATGGATATTTACATGAACGAAATGGATGGCATAGAAACATCCAGGAGACTCTGGGATGCAGACAGCCACTGCCTTCTGATATTTCTGACCACAAGTCGGGAACACATCTGGCAGGCCACATCCCTACACTGCTTTGACTACATCCCTAAGGATCAGCTGAGCTTTGACCGGATATCAGCTACAATGGACGACATACGCAAAAAGAACTCGCTCCTTGATTCCTGCATCACCTTTACCAGCGGATCCAAGGAAATCATCGTCCGGCTCAATGATGTGCAATTTATCTTATCCAACGGCAATTATACAGATTTCACCATGACAGACGGCCAGGTGGCGGAATACAGAATTGCCTTTTCCAGCATATACGATATGCTTTCCAACAGGCGCAACTTTGTTCAATGCAATCGAGGCGTCATTATAAATATGGATCATATAGCCTCGGAACTTTCGGATTCCTTTGAAATGAAGGGCGGCCAGCGTCTCCCTATCAGAAAGCGTGACCGGGCTGGAATCCTTGACCTGTACCATGATTACCTTTTCAGTAAACTTGATGAAATGTAGGTGTGTTTTATGACTTTTCTCTCCGCAATGGAATCACTGGCTACCTATGCCATGATACTGCCGCTGATCCCACTCTGCTTTTATCCGATGAGCGGATTGATCAAGAGCAGCATTCCTGTTCTGATCCTGAAGATCATTGCAGTGCTGGCTGCTGTCAGCGTCTGCAGTCTTCCGGTGCTGATCGGGATCGGCAATGCAGCCGATCTGCCGTTGTTCATCGCCATAGCTTTTCTGATGTTTTTCTTTTACAACAAAGAAGTCAACGCGAACTTTTTCAAGAAACTGTTTATTTTCTTCACCGGATGCATTGCCGGTGCGTATTCGCTGCTTCTTGCCACCGCAGTGGATACCATACTGCGTCCTACAGCAGATTTCAACGATTTTTCAATACGTGCCCTGCTCATACAGATAGGCATTCTGTTAGCATTCGACGCCATCTTCTACTATCCTCTCAGGTACAAAATAGGCTGGCTTGTTGCCCAGCCCACCAATTCCAGGATATGGCGGGTGATATGGATCTTCCCGGCGACTGTAACTGTAATGTGCCACGCCATGATCCCTCATCACTATTACAACATGCACATCGGCAGGGCCCTGCAGATATTTATGATATTTATTATACTGCTGACGATATTCACGCTGCTCATCTACTACCTGTTCTATACTATAACCTATTCAATAGAAGAGAAACAGGAGATCGAACACCGCAACCATCTGCTTGCCATGCAGTCGCAGCAATATCACCAGCTTCTTGATAAGGTCAACGAGTCCAGCCGCCTGAGGCATGACTTTCGTCATCAGCTCGTCATTATACTGGAACTTCTGGACAAAAAAGACTATGAAGAGCTCGAAAAATATGTGCACAGTTATGCCAAAGCGGCATCACCGGAAATCACCAGGTACGTATCATCGCTGCCACTCAACGCGCTTCTTTCCCACTATGAGGCCGAACTTCAGAAAAGAGGCACCGATGTCCGTTTCGATTTCCGTCTGCCTGAGAATTACAGCATTGCCGACATCGATCTCTGCGTCATATTCGGCAATCTGCTTGAGAACTCCATGTACGCCTGCGACAACCTGAGCCATGCTTTTGTCAGAGTAAAAGCCGCCCAGACCTCATCCAACACCCTGGCCATATCTGTGACGAATCCTTATGACCAGGTGCCAGTCACCCGGGACGGCAAGTTTCTTTCCTCCCGGCACGAAGGCTTCGGCCAGGGTCTTGAATCAGTGCGGCTCACCGTAGAAAAATACGGCGGTACTGTTGACATCGATACCTCAGACGGTCAATTCACAGTCAAAGTGCTGCTGTATATATAATACCGGCAAGCATATCCCTTTATATCACCGCACATTTTTGCTTATCTCCAGTACCAGTTTGGCAGGATCCAGCGGTTTCACCAGATACCCTCCTGTGATCCCGGCATCTTCCGCTTTACGTATATCTTCTTCAAAAACATCGGCGGTCATGGCAATGATCGGAATATCCGAGTCGGCTCTTGCGGAGCTGCGTATAGCCCTCGCTGCCGCATACCCGTCCATTACCGGCATCCTGATATCCATCAGTACCACATCGTAATAGCCCGACTCCGACCCCAGGAATTTCTCAAGGCCGATCGCTCCGTTTTCTGCACAGTCAACGAGCATTCCATTTTCTTTTAGCAGTGTCTCCGCGATCTCAGCATTGATCATATTGTCTTCACAAAGGAGGATCCTCCTGCCCATGAGCTGAACCTGAGCCTCTGTCTCCCCACTGTTCCTCTCACTGCATTCTTCTGTCTGCACAGGCAGATCTATGGTAAATCTGGTACCTTCATTGATGCGGCTTTCCACTTCTATGGTGCCTCCCATGATTTCCACGGTCTTTTTTACTATGGAAAGCCCCAGACCCGTACCAGTCACATTGCCGGCTTCAGCGCGATTCTCCTGGGCAAACGGTTCATATATCCTGCCCAGGAACTCACGGCTCATGCCTATCCCGTTGTCTTCCACGATTATCCTTCTGGTGGCTCCATTCTTCGGCGGTTCAAGCTTCTCTATCCTTAATATCACACTGCCGCCTGCCGGAGTATACTTGATAGCGTTGGACAGAAGGTTCAATATCACCTTCTGTATCTTGATCCTGTCTATAAAAATCATCTCCAGAGGGCAATCCAGCACATCTTTGTTCAGCCCCACTCCCTTAAGCTCCGCTGCGGGCCGCAGGGCAGCCACTATGGAATCTATCAGCTCATCGCCATTAACTATGGACGGCTCCAGCGACATCTTGCCGCTTTCTATGCGTGACAGCTCCAGGGTATCCTCAACAAGATCAGTCAGCAGATCTGCCGAAGATTTTATCTTGCCCAGGTACTCCTGTTTTTTGTTTTCATCGGCTTCCCGAAGAGCGATGTCCGTAAATCCGACGATCCCGTTGAGCGGAGTTCTCAGATCGTGGCTCATGCTGGACAAAAACGAAGATTTGAATTCGTTGGCCCTGTCCGCTGCCATCTTGGCTTTTCTCAGTTCCTCATTGAATTCCTGCTCCCTCCTGATCCTGCTGCGCTGGTTTAGTATCACTACCAGAAATATCACTATCAAAGACAATACGAAAATAACACCCATTCCTACTCCGGGGTTTATATACAGGTAATCTATCAGCTTCAGGTGACCCTGTCTCTCAGAAAAATACTCTTCTCTCACCTGCTGGACGTAATCAGTCTTGACGCTGTCAGCGCTTTTGCTCAGCACCGAAAGCAGCAGATAGCTGTTGTCCTTGTTTGAGGCTACCGCCATGTCCACATCCATTTCCGGCAGTATGGTTATCTTATACTTTCCCCCTCCATCGGCGTTCATGATGCGTTCAGCAGCTCCGCTGTATAACAGCGCCGCGTCGCAGGATCCGGAGGTCAGAGAACTCAATACCCCTGAGCTGGAAGTCTTCATGTCGCAGGAGTATTTACTGTTAAGAGAACTGTTGGCCAGGCAATCACTAATGGCTTCGTAAGACGTTATCACGTTACGTATATCAGTCCGGTCCTTTTTTGCCAGCAGTGCCACGGTCAGTTCCATGTACGGATTGCTAAGCTTGTAACCTTTGTTCTCCGCGGAAGAATAATCCCATCCGGCATCCATGACCAGATCCACCTTATGGGAATCCACAAGTTTTTCATAAGCCCTGAGGCTGGTCGTCCTGACCACCTTGTACCTGATTCCCGCTCTATCGGCTATTTCATCAAATACCATTGGTATAATGCCCTGAAGTCTGCCGCCGCTATAGTACGAATATGGGGCATTGTCAGGATTTACCGCCACACGGTAAACTTTATCCCTGTGAGTGGATATATACTTTCTTTCAGCCGCTGTCAGGAGAAGATTGTCCCCGTTATCGGCGGAATAATATTTACTGTAAAGCTCCGTCCGCCAGTCAGGCGATGAAACGTCCATCTGGGCAAGACTGCTGTTCACCTCATTTATGAGACTGGTATCACTTTTTCTCATCATCATGTAAAAAGGCTGAGGATCAAACTGCTCTATTATCCATTCATTGTGGAGCGGCCGCAGGCTGCTGGTGACGCAGGCATCGATCCTGCGTCCGGACTGAAGCGCCTCCTCCAGAGCTTCCAGACTGTCAAAATACACCGGCGTATATGTGAATCCGTGCTTTTTGGCAAACGCGGCAAACCTGGCGGCATGCGCGTTGTTACGCATGACCCCGACCCGTGCGCCGTCATAGGTGGAATACTTTCCCGGAACAAAATGGTCGCTGCCCGATCTGACCGTCATCATAGTCGAACTGGTGCTTATCGGCGTACTGGAAAAAGCAAAGCGTTTCTCATTTTCCGGAGTTTTCTGGACACAGGTCAGCATGTCCAGCCTGCCGTCTGCCAGCATGTCCTCCATCTCACCCCAGGTTTTGACATTATCTATATATTTGTAGTTGATGTCGGAATGGGCCGCCATCATCTGTATAAGGTCATAGCCGTATCCAGTTCTGTTCCCTGTGCTGCTTACCTCATAATAGCCTTCAAAACTAAAAAATCCGACGCGAACTGTCTTTTCACTGTCGGTATTTCCATAAATGCCCGGTGCACAAAAAATTATAATGATCAGTACCATGAATACGGCTGTCATTTTCACTGCAATACACCCACGCATTTTCAATATTCTGCTCAACATCTTTCACGCCCTCATGAACATTATGATCATTTATGTCTACGGTGTCATTTTAGCACAGCGAGTACAATTTTACCACTGCTTTATTCAGAAAAAAGGGCCGTACCCTTAAGGGCACGGCCATCGCATCGTTAAAGATACTTTGTGTCTATATATCTGTTTATAACAGCATTCACCTGGCTGCTGTTATCATAACTTCTGATTATCTTCAGGAAACCCGAGGTGGTCGCTTCCTTCATCGCATATGTCGAGTAATATTCCTTTACTGCTTTTTCAAATGTCGTCTCACCCATGGTCCTGCGCAGTTCCCAGAGGAACGCGGATCCACCGGAATAAACCCTGTCCGCATAATCTATAAAGGCATATTTGTTCGCCGGACGGTTTATGTAGAAGTGGCTGTTTCCATCGAGTGTGGTCTTTACCTGGCTATCCATGTATTCGTCAAATTTGGATGCATCCGGCAGTTTGACCTTGTCCAGAGCGGCCGCTTTTTTCAGACTCGCCGGTTGAACGCCGTCATACAGCACATTGGCACTATATGACGCAAAGCCTTCATCGAGCCATGCTTCATTATACTCATCGTTTCCCACCGTGGCGTAAAACCATTCGTGAGCCACCTCGTGAGATACTATATTACAGATGTCCACCGGATCTGCCAGTTTTGGATTGAAGCCCCTGGTGAAATCGTCAGCGGCGATCATCACCAGACCCGGGAATTCCATGCCGTTGCTGGTTCCCATGCGTCCCTGAACGACATCCAGCTCCCTGTAAGGGTATTTCCCGAACTTGTCAGTAAACAGCCTGACTGAATCTTTTGCGGCTCCCATGGCCAGATTCTTATAAGTACTGTTTCTGTTGATTTTCAAATAATAGTTATTGATTCTGATGCCGTTTACCGTCGAGCTCTGCTTCTTCATATAGTTACACGCAACTATTGCAAAATCGCGTACCTTGTCGGCCTTGATCGTTGTGACCCCATTCTTCCTGGTTTCTGTTCCCGTTGCAGCTACTGTGTATCCCTTAGGCGCTGTGAACTTCACCTTGTAGTCGGCAACGCTCCTGTACCTGTTCTCGCCGGCGTCAATATATGGACTCTCGTTCCATTTGCCATTCTTGTACATCGACACATATGGGAAACAAAAGGAAAGTTCGTACATCTTTCCCGCTTTATCTTTATGATATCCAAAGCGGTCATCGTTGCGCGGAACATCAGTCGTGCATTTCAGCCTGAGAACGATGGTCTTTCCCGGTTTCAGCGGTGTTTTGGCTATATTGCCATATAGCACCGTCTTGTCTTTTTTATACTTCAGCGGTATCCTCTTGCCTGTCTTCACATTTACGGCACTGGTTATCCTGCTGTATTTCTTTTTGTTTATCGCACCATTGGCATTCTTTTTTGCGCTCAGTTTGATTATGGCGTGTGCCATGTTCCTGATTCCGATGCGTTTCAGCGTCTTACCGGTATCATTGCGCACATATACGGTCACCGTCTCATAAAGACGGTCCTTCCTGGTGTCGAGCCTGACTGACATATTGTATTTGTATGCATGAACACCCGCATCCCCTTTAGTACTCGTGGCTGCTGAAGCAATGGTCGGCGTAAGGCCCGTGACCAGCGCTGCAGTAAGTACAACAGCTGCAATCTTCTTCATATTCTATCCCCCATTCAGTTATTTTTGATAGAACCATTATATACGGGCACAGTTAAGATACACTAAAGCAAAACTTAATTTTTACATATTTCAAACTAATTTTTCCACTTCCGCACGACGCTTATACAAAACGCAGCCGCCCGCGTGGTCTTCCATGAGAAGCCCCCGTCTGCCCAGTTCTCTGAACAAATTTGATCCGAGCCCGTCTCTCAAAGATGTCTCTATGACATTGATGTCAGAATACGGGGAAAACGGGCACGGCTCCGCATCGCCGCCGGAACTGATATGGAAAAACCCTCTCCCCGCTGCCAGGCATCCTCCCGAACTTTTCTCATCCCCCGGGAATGAAATCATGATCATGTCATCAGCAAATTTTTCTCTCAGATCTTCCATCTGCGTTTTCAGATATTCACGTTCCTCATCTCCCGGAGCAAGACGGGCGCTTTCCTCAGTCACGGGAACATATTCAACAAATATGACCATCCTGCAGCCACGCCTCGCCAGTCCTTCCAGAAATTCCTGCGACGTCACATCTTTTATATTCTCCGTAGTCACTGTCACCGACGCCCCAAAAATCAGATGCCGTTTTTTCATCTCATCCATATCCATGGTCAGCTTGTCAAATATCCCCTCTCCGCGTCTCTGATCAGTGCTGTCTCTCCTGCCCTCTATGCTGAAAACAGGCACCAGATTCCTGCACCTGTCAAACAGATCGAAAGCCTTCTCACCCAGCAGTGTACCGTTGGTAAACACAGGAAAAATAATATCCGGGATCCCTCCAGCCGCCTCGATTATATCCATCCGCAGGGTCGGTTCACCTCCAGCCAGCAAGATAAAACTCACGCCCAGTTCACGTGCTTCTCTGAAGATTCGCAGCCATTCCTCAGACGTCAGCTGGCCATCGTCCAGGTTATTTCCGGCAGATCTACCGGCGTCCGGTTCATCCACACACGCCTTATTGGCCCTGGAATAACAGCCCGCGCAGTGCAGATTACACTTGCTTGTGATACTGGCTATGAGAAACGGCGGTACATGCAGGCCATTGTCGTGCTCGCTTTCCCGCCTTGCTGCTGCACTTTTCTCAGCCAAAGCAAACTTTGTCATGAAAAGGCTCTCCTTCGGGTCCTTAAGGGTTGCCCGCAGGGCCCCTTTTACGACCTTCTCCACACCCTCAGTCAAATATGTCTCAAGATCAAAAACTTCTTTCATCGCCGTCTCCTGTATTATTATTATCATTTTCATTACATTATATTATTTTAACGGCTCAATGTAAACTGAGTATTTCCAATGAAAAACACAGCCGCCCGCGATAAGGGCAGCTGCGCCTGTAAGACAGGAGCTGTAATTGCTTATTGCAACTCTATCCTTTCCAGCAGCAACGCGCCGGAACTCTTCTGATCAAAGACGAATTCAACGGCTTTGATTTTTTCCGAACGTACTGAAGTCCCAAGTCCGGAGACCGGTATGCGGACCATTGACAGCGGCAGCGTACTGGAATATGTATGGACTTTTTCACCTTCGTAACTGCTCAGTTCGCCCCGGACATGTCCCAGAGCCGGACGGACGGAGCTTACCGGTACGGTGACAGTGCTTCCGCCGGTCATGTGAAGCTTCAGGGTAAATGCCTGGGCAGTCCTATGATTCAGGGGACTGGAGGAATCCTGCGCCATGACCATGGTAATGTTTTTAGCAGTTCTCAGGGACCGTTCTTTCACCGGTATGACCGCAGCAGCGCCGGTACCGGTGTAGGTCAGCTGTGTGATGTCAAGATGGTTATAAACCTTGTCTCCACTCAGCGGGAAGGCATATGACAGTTCCTCACCTGTCAGTGCGCTGGAACCAACGCGATGCTTCTCGACCTTTACCGGCCCTGACGTGGTGATCCCGGAAACTGTTCCACCGCTGTAGATCGACCTGGCTGACGGTGCCAGTACTTCCGTTTTGACTTTTATGCCATACATGCTGGCCGGCTCCGTACTCACGGAACTGAACAAAGCGTTAACTCTGCCTTTAAAAACGTATCTGGAGTAATCGACCAGGAAGGAGGACAGGAAACCGCGCTGAGCCTTTTTTCCGGCCAGCTGCCTGTCGATGCGTGAAGCATCATTTTTCTTCAGAGTCGTATTGAAGTAGTTGTGATTAAGATGCTCCGCTGTAACGATAAATATCGGTTTTTTACGATCTTTAGCGTATTTTGCGGCCAGGTGTCCGGTTATGGACGCATCCATGGTGGACACATCACCATCAGAACCTGCAACTATATAGGCCTGATCTATATCTTTCATCTTTCCGTGGAAGGTCGGCTCAGTATTTGCCAGACCTACGACTGCAACGACTCTGCTGCCCTTTACCTGCTTCTTGCTCAGATTGACCGCGATCTCGCCTCCATTGGAATGCCCTACTAACATGATCTTTTTCAGGTCCAGTTTGCCCCTGAAACTCCTGTAAACGCGCCCGCCGGACTCAAGACGGCCTGTTTTGTTCACTGCTTTCAATGCTGCGATGAACCGCGGGTACATGGATGCAGTCTTTCTGACAAAATCGCTGTCGCCGTATTTCCAGACGTATGCCGGCTGTATGTTAAGTGTCACAGCCGCATATCCGTTTTGCGCCAGCTTTCCGGCAGCGTAAGTGAATCCTCTGTCGAGACGCCTTTTTTCATGGGTGTTGTCGTGATTTCCATGTAAAAATATCACCACCGGATATCTGCCCTTTTTTATCGGAACAGTAACTGTTCCGTTGACATAGTAAGGCATTTTTCTATGAGCCTTTTTATCATAATAGATCACCTTGCCATAGTTGAAATTCTTTGTCGCGTATTTCATATGCGCCGATTTCAGCTTTACGTTTACCGGCCCGGCGCCTGTGGCCGCCGATACCGGAAGCGCAGAAATGACTAGCGCCAGCATCATCACCAGACATAGCACCGCCGCGCCGAGTTTGTTGATTTTGTTGATTTTGTTCATAACTTTCACCTCACTGATTTTTAATAAGCATACATTATCAGGTTTAGTTTTCCTTTGTCTCAGCCTTAATTTATCCTTATTTTTGTCCTAAGAAGCTCCGCGATTGACAGAAATGTGACAATGTCACAGACTTTGCCGGCGACTATGTTATATAATCAAACAAAAAATGAAAACGAGGAGGACCATCATGAAAAAAGTAGTAATAATTGGCGGAGTTGCAGGAGGTGCCAGCTGCGCCGCAAGACTTCGCAGGCTTGACGGTGAAGCAGAGATCATCCTGCTGGAGCGGGGTGAATATATTTCATATGCCAACTGCGGTCTCCCTTACCATACAGGAGATGTTATCAAATCACGCGATGCGCTGCTTCTTCAGACCCCCGAGGCCATGAAGAAAAAATTCGACGTTGATGTAAGAGTCAGAAACGAAGTAGTTTCCATAGACGCGGCAGCCAGGAGAGTGACTGTCAATGACCTTGACAACGGTCATGCATATGAGGAATCATACGATGACCTGGTTATCTCGACCGGTTCATCTCCGCTGAAGCCGCCTATTCCCGGCATCGACCACCACCGTATAATGACTCTGTGGACTGTTCCAGATACAGATCAGATACGTCAGCTCATCAGAGAAAAAGGCGCCCGTCGCGCTGCAGTCATCGGCGGCGGATTCATCGGTCTTGAAATGGCTGAAAATCTCCACCACGCCGGCCTTCAGGTCTCTCTGATAGAGGCCCTCGATCAGGTAATGGCGCCTCTCGATCCTGAGATGGCCCGTCTCCTTCAGGAAAACATGATCTCCAACGACATAGATCTGCACCTGTCAGACGGAGTAGAATCATTTGAGGACAAAGGCGATTCTGTGGCAGTGAAAACAAAAAGCGGCTGCGTCATCGAAGCTGACATTGTGATCCTGTCCATAGGAATCAGACCTAACAGTGAACTGGCAGTCAACTGCGGACTGGAGGTAAATTCCAGAGGAGGCATCGTAACCGATGCTCATCTGCGCACCTCTGATCCTTCCATCTATGCAGTCGGTGATGTCATCGAAGTCAATGATCTGATCTTCAATGAACCGATCATGATCCCTCTCGCAGGTCCCGCAAACAAACAGGGCCGCATCGCCGCGGACAATATCTGCGGTGCCGAGGAGATATATGAAGGTACACAGGGCACATCGGTAGCCCAGGTCTTCGATCTGACAGCCGCGTCCACCGGTGCCAATGAGAAAGCGCTTCTCAAACGCGGTCTGAAAAAGGGCAGCGATTATGAGGCTGCATATGTGACTCAGAATTCTCACGCCGGTTATTATCCCGGAGCTACGCCGATGACAGTCAAGCTGCTCTTCTCAAAAGACGGCAAAAAGATATTCGGCGCTCAGATCGTCGGCAGACACGGAGTTGATAAGCGTATCGACACCATAGCCACCGTCATCAGACTCGGTGCCGGTATCGATGCTCTCCAGAAGCTGGAACTGGCATACGCGCCACCTTACTCATCGGCAAAAGACCCGGTAAACATGGCCGGATTCACAGCCGTCAACCTGCTTTCAGGTCTGATAAATTTCTCTGAATGGGATGCTGTGGAAAAGAGCCCCGAGGCCTGCCTGCTCGATGTACGTGAGGATGCAGAGCTCATGGCATATGCCATCGATGGAACAAAGAACATCCCCCTCGGTCAGCTCCGCGGCAGACTTTCCGAACTCGATCCGAACCAGGAGATCATAATCTTCTGTGCCATAGGCGTCCGCGCCTATAACGGTGCACGGATCCTGATGCAGAACGGCTTTAAAAATGTAAAGGTATACCCGGGCGGAACCGGTTTCTACCGTTCCACACACTACGATACATCAGAGGTGACACCCGCGGCCGCACCACCTGCAGCATCATCCTGCTGCTGTTCATCATCTGAGGTAAAGCCGGCAGGCCCGGTCTCCTCGATCAGGCTGGACTGCAGCGGTCTTCAGTGCCCCGGCCCGATCATGAAGGTATTTGAGGCCATGCAGGGCCTGAAAGACGGCGATTCCCTGGAAGTGGTAGCATCCGATCCCGGCTTTGTCCGCGACATTGATGCCTGGTGCCGCAGAACCGGCAACACCCTTGTATCCACCGGCAAGGCTGACGATTACTACAGCGCAGTAGTAAGGAAGGGCTCCCAGGTCCCCCAGTCACCGTCGGTGAATAACAGCGCCGACGGCAAGACCATCATCGTTTTCGACGGCGACCTTGATAAGGTCCTGGCAAGTTTCATAATAGCCAACGGCGCGGCTGCCATGGGCAGACCGGTCACCATGTTCTTCACATTCTGGGGACTGACCGCGCTGCGTAAACCCGACAAACAGCCGGTACGAAAGACCTTCATGGAATCCATGTTCGGAGCCATGCTGCCAAGAGGAACCGGCAAGCTGAAGCTGTCTAAAATGAACATGGGCGGCATGGGTACAGCCATGATGAAAAAAATCATGAACGACAAAAATGTGGACTCACTCGAGACCATGATCACCAAGGCCATGAGATCAGGCGTAAAGATCGTTGCCTGCACCATGAGCATGGATGTCATGGGAATCAAGGCCGAAGAACTCATTGACGGCGTAGAGCTGGGAGGCGTAGGCGCATATCTTGGCGATGCAGAAGAATCAAACGTTAATCTGTTCATATAATTTAAAGGGGCTGTTGCACAACAACAG
>Ga0268263_1002430_pt1 | contig 12201 bp, 12 predicted proteins | sample Biomet5_FD_190358 | JGI IMG/M metagenome (GOLD analysis project Ga0268263, IMG submission 190358) | Microbial communities from bioreactor (seeded with sewage sludge) at LBNL, California, USA - Biofuel metagenome 5 (SPAdes) (version 4) | ecosystem: Engineered > Bioreactor > Anaerobic >... | reverse complement strand
CCCTTTTTCTATCTCCATGCTATACCTCGATGCCGGCCGCCCTGAACTTCGGAAGCAGGCCCTCCTTGCCGCGGCGGTGGGGCGGCAGCTGATAGATGTCATGGCCCGGATAGTTGTTGCCTTCCACCAGGCATGGCCTATGCGGGCCGACGCAGACGTCCCAGCCAATGTAGCCCACCTCCGGAAGCCGGGCCGCCGCCTGTGCCCCCAGCTGTCGGACCATCTCCCAGCGCGGGATCTGCAGGCCTACGATCGGCTGGTCCGTGTCGGGATGGCGTGTGAACAGGGCCCCGTCCTTGCGCAGGGCCGGAAACTCGACGCGTCCGGTCGTCTCATCGATGGGGCACATGATCCCGCCATGGTTGAAGTTATCGACGACGTTGGCACCCGTGCCGATGCGCAGGTAGGCCACCAGCGTCCGGCCTTTGAAGGTGACCAGACGCACGGTGTTGATGCTGCCGGGATGCAGGGCCGCGATCAGCGGATCCTGGCGCAGCACGCCTTCGGCCAGCATCGGCCCCTGGGCGGCCAGCTGGTGATAAAAGGTCTGCACATCGCCATCCAGCGCCATTCTGGCTACCCCCTGGCCATGGGTCCCTTCCAGCGGTTTGACGACGATCTGCCGACAGCCGGAGAACAGCGCTGCGAAACGGTCGGTGCCGTCAGATGTCACCTTCATCCATGGACGGTCCAGCAGATCGTCGAACTTCTGATAGAACAGCGACTTGTCATCCAGCCAGCGGACCATGGTCGGGTCGTTGTACCGCCTGACGATGGCGTTGTTGATGCCGCGCGTCACGATGGTCGCGCGCTGGGCGGCATCCATGTCGTACATCTGGACATAGGCATAGTCGTTGTATCCCGCCTGATAGCGCAGGCCGCAATAGATTATGTCGCCCAACAGACGTATCCGGCTGCGGCCGGTGGTCTCATGCAGCTGGTCGACCACCTTCAGCATGCGGCCGGTATCCATGCGACTGATCAGTTTGAACAGCTCGGGGTTGGCATCCATGGCGTATCTCCTTCGGCCGCCGGGGCCGATATCGATAACAAGTTATTATACGTCCCTGAAAGGAATGTGAACGTTTGCTGAACATTGCCACAAAAATGCAACAGCCGGGCGGAGGCACAAAAAAGCTCCCTTGCGAGGGAGCCTGCGTACATTCCGTCAGTCACTTCTTTTTTATGCCTTCAAAACGGGCCCAGGGGCAGTTGACGCAGTCCCCGCCGCAGGCGATGTACCGGCCCCGGCGGTGCTGGCCCACCATCCAGGCTACCGCGGCCGCCAACGCCAGGGCCACCAGGCCGACCAGGATCCAGTCGGCGGCCCTCATAACAGGGCCCCGACATGATAGACGATGAAACTCACCAGCCAGGCGATCAGGCATTGGCCGCCAATCATGGCCAGCATGCGGCCGGTGCTCTTGAGCTCGTTACGCACCGTGCCCATCGCCGCCACGCAGGGCGTGTACAGCAGCGTGAAGGTCAGAAAGCTGATGGCTGACAGCGGGGTGAAGAAGCCGGTCAGGCTGGTGGTCAGCCCGGCCTGGGTGGTGTTGAGCAGCACGATGAGCGTGCTGACCACCGCTTCCTTGGCGGCAAAGCCGCTCAACAGCGCCGTCACCGGCCGCCAGTCGCCGAAGCCCAGCGGGGCGAACACCGGGGCGATCAGGCGTCCCAGCATGGCCAGAAGCGAGGCCGAACCGTCGGTCACGACATTGAGACGCGTATCAAGGGTCTGCAGCAGCCATATGGCCACCGTCGCCACGAAGATTATGGTGAAAGCCCGCTGCAGGAAATCCTTGGCCTTGTCCCACATCAGCAGCACCACGCTCTTGAACGACGGCAGCCGGTAGTTGGGCAGTTCCATGACGAACGGCACCGGGTTGCCCGAGAAAGCCGTGTGCTTGAGCACCAAGGCGCACAGGACCCCGACGGCGATGCCGCCGAAGTACATGGCGATCATGACCAGCGCACGATGACGAGGGAAAAAGGCCATGGCGAAGACGGAGTATATGGGGATCTTGGCCGAGCAGCTCATGAACGGCGTCAGCATGATCGTCATGCGCCGGTCGCGCTCGGAAGGCAGCGTCCGGGTGGCCATGATGGCCGGCACCGAGCAGCCGAAGCCGATCAGCATCGGCACGAAGCTCTTGCCCGACAGCCCGATGCGCCGCAGCAGGCGGTCCATGATGAAGGCCACCCGGGCCATGTAGCCCGTATCCTCCAGGATGGACAGGAAGAAGAACAGCACCACGATGACCGGCAGGAAGCTCAGCACGGAGCCGACGCCCGCCAGGATGCCGTCGACGATCAGGGAATGGACCACCGGGTTGATGCCATAGGCCGTCAGCCAGGCGTCGATGACGGCGGTCAGCTTGGCGATGCCGGCCGACATCAGGTCGCTGAGCCAGGCGCCGATGACCCCGAAGGTCAGCCAGAACACCAGGCCCATGATGGCCACGAACAGCGGGATGGCCAGGTACTTGTTGGTAAGCACGCGGTCGATGTGCTCGCTGCGGGTGCGCTCCTTGCTGGCGACGCCCTTTTTGACGCTGACCTGGCACACGCCCTCGATGAATTCATAGCGCATGTTGGCGATGGCGGCGTCGCGGTCGAGATGGCCCTCATGCTCCATCTCGACGATGGAATGCTCGATGAGCTCCTTTTCGTTCTCGTCGATGCCCAGCCGGGCGGTGAAGTCGGCGTCGCCCTGGATTACCTGCATGGCGCAGAACCGTGGGAACACGCCGATGCGCTGGGCATGGTCCTCGATGACGTGGGTCACGGCGTGGACGCACCGGTGGACCGGGCCTGGGGAACAGAAGTCATATACCTGCGGGTATATCTTTTCGTCTGACACCTTGACGATGGCGGCGACAAGGTCGCTGATGCCCTCGTCCTTGGCCGCCGAGATCGGCACGACGGGGATGCCCAGGGCCTGCGACATCTTCTCGATGTCGATGGCGCCGCCGTTGTTGCGGACCTCGTCCATCATGTTGAGGGCCAGCACCATCGGCACGTGCAGCTCCAGCAGCTGCAGGGTCAGATACAGGTTGCGCTCGATGTTGGTGGCGTCGACGATGTTGATGATGCCGTCCGGATGGTTGTTGAGGATGAAGTCACGGGTGACAATCTCCTCCTGGGAATAGGGGCGGATGGAATAGATGCCCGGCAGGTCGACCACCGAGCAGTCCTTCTGGCCGCGGATGGCCCCCATCTTCTGGTCGACCGTGACCCCGGGGAAGTTGCCGACATGCTGGTTGGAACCGGTCAAGGCGTTGAACAGGGTGGTCTTTCCGCAGTTCTGGTTGCCCGCTAACGCGAAGATCATCGGCAGGCCCCCGCTTTCACCTTGGCCTTGACGTGCTTGACCATTTCCTTCTGCCGGTCGCCGGTGCCCACGCTGGATCCCTGCCGCATGATCTCGATGAGCTTGGCATCATCGATGCGCAGGGTCAGCTCATAGCCGCGGATATGGATCTCCATCGGATCGCCCATTGGCGCAATCTTGACCACCGTCACCGGCGTGTGAGGTATCAGCCCCATGTCCAACAGGCGGCAGCGCAGCGCGCCCTGCCCACCGACCTTGGTGATAACCGCCGTCTCCCCGATGGGCAGCTTGTTTAGTGTCATCATGCCTCCATCGCCCCCCTTTTGCATAGTTAGTATAGGCTAACCGTATAAGGCATGTCAAGCATGGACAAGGCCCCTTGCGGGGCCTTGCTCATCAATGTGTCTTTTCGAAAGTCGCGGCCACCTGCGTCAGCAGGCTGCGGATAGGCAGATGCTGGGGACAGGACTGCTCGCATCGTCCGCACCGCCGGCAGTCGGAGGCCTTGCCATGGCCCTGGGTATGGACGGTGTAGTAGAAGTCGCTGTTCCAGTCCTTATAGATCATCTTGGCGTTGTAACAGGCGAACAGGTCGGGTATCGATATTGCGGCCGGGCATCCGGCCGTGCAATAGCGGCAGGCCGTGCACGGTATCGCCTTCAGGCTGGCCAATTGGTGACGCACCTGCTCGACGGCGGCCATCTCCCTGTCATCCAGCGGCCTGAAATCCTTCATGAAGCTGATGTTGTCGCTGACCTGCGCCAGGCTGCTCATGCCCGACAGGACCATGAACACCTGCGGGAAGGAGGCGGCGTAGCGGATGGCATAGCTGGCATGGCTTCCGCCGGCCAGCTCGTCCAGCGGCCGGGCGGCCTGCGGCGGCAGGCTGACCAGCGTACCGCCCTTGCACGGTTCCATGACGATGACCGGCTTGCCATGACGGGCGCAGACGTCATAGACCGCCTTGCTCTGGACCGACGGGTTGTCATAATCGGCATAATTGAACTGGATCTGAACGACCTCGATCTCCGGGTGATCGGTCAGGATGCGTTCGAGCATCGCCGGGGTGTCATGGAACGAGATGCCCACGTGCCGTACCAGCCCTTCGGCCTTGAGCTGCTGGGCGATCTGATAGGCATGGCATCGTTCGAACTTGTCATAGTTGGAGGCCATCTGGGCGTGCATCAGGTAATAGTCGAAGTAGTCGACGCCGCAGGCCGCCAGCTGCTTGGCGAACAGCGGTCTGATGTCCTGCTCCTGCTCGAAATAATCGGCGGTCAGCTTGTCGGTCAGGGTGTAGGCCGTATGCGGATGGCGGCTGGTCAGTCCCTGACGGATGGCCGTCTCGCTCAGGCCGTCGAGATAGCCATGGGCGGTGTCGAAATAAGTGAAGCCGGCCGCCAGGAAGGCATCCACCATCTGCTCGAACTGCGGTATGTCGACCTTGTCGCCAGTCATCGGCAGCCGCATGCAACCGAATCCGAAGTTCTTCATGTTCATCCTCCTATTTAAGTTTCTCACGCTCATATTGGAGCATCCGCTGCTCATAGCCGTCGATCTTCCAATCCAGCCTGGCCAGCACCTCGTTGAGCTGGGCGATGTGGGCCACGATCTGCTCACGCTGCTCCAGCAGCAGCTTCTTGCGGGCCTTGATGGTCTTGCTGCCCTGCCGGTAAAGACTGACGTATTCCACCAGCGTCTCGATGGAGACGCCGGCCTCGCGCATGCATTTGATGTAGGCGACCCAGTTGCAGTCGGTCTCCGAATAATCACGGATGCCGCCCGCCGTGCGCCTGATCTGCGGCAGCAGTCCGATCCGTTCGTAATAGCGAAGCGTGTCCGGTGTCACCCCATACTTGGCGCTGACCTGCGAGATGGTCATGATGCCGCCTCCGCCATCTGCCCCAGCGCTGCCAGAGCGTAGGGAAAACCGATGTAGGGCAGGGCCTGGACCAGCGCGGCGGCCAGCTGCCGGTCCGTGACACCCGCCCTGCGGGCCCCGGCCAGATGAGCCTTGATGGGCCCCTGGGCGTTGAGGGCTGCCAGCACGCATACCGCCAGCATCTCGCGCTGTGCCAGTGTCAGGCCCTGGCGGGTGTAATAGTCGCCGAAGCAGGCGCGTGTCAGCTGGGCAGCCACGAAGCGGTCGAAAGGTGCCGGCAGACCTTTGAGCCGCACGGCAATCTCATCGCCATACAGCGGCTGCTGTATGTCCGATCCCCGTTTCAGCCTGGCATCGTACGGCACCGTTTGCGCCTCAGCCAGCGGCAGGCTGATGCCGCGGCCCGCCAGCACCTCGTCAAACGCAGCCACGGCGTTGAGCGTCTTGGGATAGCCGATGAACGGTGCACAGCCATAGATGGCTTCACGCACGGTCAGCGGCTGGTTGCCGGCGTTGAGGGCCGCGGCGGTATGGGCCTTGAGCTGGGGCAGCGTCTGCATGGCGGCCAACACCGCAACGGTGATGAGCTCGCGGTCGCTGTCCTCCAGCACGCCGGTGGCGAAGGTCTCGTCGAAGATCTGGTTCTGAAGCATCTCATACAGCTCGGGATCGGTCGGGCTTGATGTGGGGGCGGCGCCGAACAGCTTCTCCAGCTCGGCGGCGGCCTGGGCGGTCAATGCCATGGGTATCACTTCTTTCTATTGCTCCAATCTATTACTTATAGTTTACTCCAAGTCAATGGCATTGTTGCAGAATCTGCCGCGGGATGATGTGGTAGAATGGCAGCGAGGTGATCATCATGCCATTGAGGATAATCAGAGCCGACATCACCAGGCTGGATGTCGACGCCATCGTCAACGCCGCCAACAGCAGCATGCTGGGCGGCGGAGGTGTCGACGGCGCCATCCACCAGGCCGCCGGCCCCCGCCTGCTGCAGGAATGCCGCGGCCTTGGCGGCTGCCATGTCGGGCAGGCCAAGATGACCGCCGGCTACGACCTTCCCGCCCGCCACGTCATCCACACCGTCGGACCGGTCTGGCATGGCGGCAGCCATGACGAGGCCCGGCTGCTGGCCGCCTGCTACACCAGCTCCCTGCAGCTGGCCGCCGCCAGCGGTCTGCATACGGTGGCCTTCCCGCTGATTTCCGCCGGCATCTACGGCTATCCCCGGCGCCAGGCCCTGGATGTGGCCGTCGGCGCCATCGACGCCTTCCTGCAGCAGCATGACGACATGGAAGTCACACTGGCGCTGTACGACAGTACCGATATCCTGCCTCCTGAGCTGCGGAAAGCCATCGACCGTCTGCTGGCCCAGGATGAGCCAAGTGACGACGCCGGTCTGGTGCAGCTCAACCGGATCCGCTGCAAGGCAGGAAGCATGGCACGTCCCGCCGCCGACATCCCGGCACCCGACTTCGACGCGCAGCTCGATGAGAGCTTCTCGCAGATGGTGCTGCGCAAGATCGACGAGACCGGCATGACCGACAGCGAATGCTACCGGCGTGCCAACATCGACCGCCGTCTTTTCTCCAAGATCCGCAGCCGTGCCGACTACCGTCCCAGCAAGACCACCGCCGTGGCGCTGGCCGTCGCTTTGCGCCTGGACGGCGCCCAGACCGCCGAGCTCCTCGCCAAGGCCGGCCTGGCGCTTTCACGATCCAATCGTGCCGACATCATCGTCAGCTGGTTCATTGCCCAGGGCGATTACGACATCAACCGCATCAACAAGGTCCTGTATTCCTACGACCAGCCCCTGCTGGGGGCCTGAGATGTCGCCTGCCAGGCGACCATCCGGCGACGGGGGCGAAGTATGATGGTGCCGTAAGGTGGATATCCACCTGGGAGGTACCCTTATATGAGAAAGACCGTCAATAAAACCAGCCGCCGCCAGGATGGGGGGCTGACCGAGATCGTGTTCATCCTGGATGCCAGCGGCTCCATGTCCGGGCTGGAACCGGACGTCATCGGCGGGTTCAACGCCATGATCAGCCAGCAGAAGCAGCTGGACGGCCGTGCCTATGTCTCGGCCGTGACGTTCAACATCGGCAGCCGGGTGCTGCTGGACCGCTGCGACCTGCAGGCCGTCCGTCCGCTGACTGCGGCTGACTATCAGGTCGGCGGCTGCACCGCCCTGCTTGATGCCCTGGGCGACGCCATCCGCCACATCGGCAACATCCACAAGTATGCACGGCCCGAGGATGTCCCGGACCATACCATCTTCATGATCACCACCGACGGGATGGAGAACGCCAGCCATCGCTACACCGCCGCCCAGATCCGTCAGCTGGTCGACCGCCAACAGCGCCGTTACGGCTGGCAGTTCCGCTACGCCGCGGCCAACATCGATGCCATCGCCACGGGTCGGGACATCGGCCTGGATGCCTCCGACACCATGGCCTATGTCAACACGCCCAAGGGCATCGGCAGCCTCTGCCGCAGCCTCAACGACAGCATCTCCGAGCTGCGCAACGGCAGCCGCAACAACTGAGGAAAAAAGAAAACCGGGTCGGTCCCGGTTTTCTATTGTCATTCTTCCGTCCGTCCTACTTGGCCGCCATCCGGCGGGCCTTGGCCTCCATCTTGTTGCGGACGACGTCGATGGTCACGGCACCGATGATGACCGCGCCGATGACGACGTACTGCACCGCCTTGGGGGCGTTCATCGAGTTCAGACCGTTACGGATGGTCGCCATCAGCAGCGCACCCAGCAGGGTGCCCCATATGGTTCCCTTGCCGCCGGAGAAGGAAGCGCCGCCGATGATGCAGGCCGCGATGGCCTCGGTATCGAACGTGGCGCCTTCCGTCGGGTTGGCGGAAGCGATGCGGCCGCACAGCACGATGCCGGCCAGGCCGCACATGAAGCCGGAAAGCGTATAAACGAATGTCAGCACGTTCTTGCTCTTGATGCCCGACAGACGTGCGGCCTCAGGATTGCCGCCGACGCAGTAGATCTGCCGGCCCAAAGCCGTCTTGTTGAGGAAGATATTGAAGATGCTGTACACGACAAGGACAAGGATGAAGCTCACCGGGAAACCGAAGCCAATGGTCTCATTGCCCAGGAAAAGCACCGGGTCGATGCCCTTGCCCAGCAGGCCGATGGGCGTCGAGGCCGTGATCAGCAGGGCCAGGCCCCATATGATGTTCTTGACACCCAGGGTCGAGACGAACGGATGCGGCAGGTCGAGCCGGGTCAGCAGGGTGCCGTTGATGAAGCCGCAGAAGGTGCTGGCGCCGATACCTGCAATGATGAGCACGACCGGATTGGTGACGCCGAAGTTCTGCATCAGCACGCCGATGACGCAGGTGCAAAGCACGGTGTTGTAACCGACCGACAGGTCGATGCCGGCTGTGATCAGGCACACCAGCATGCCTGAGGCGATGAGGCAGTTGATCGACGCCTGCTTGAGCAGGATCATCATGTTGCCGATCGTTAAGAAGCTGCTGGAGGCGATGCCGAAGAATGCAAGCAGCAGGGCCAGGGCCACCAGGGTCCCCATCTTGGACATCAGCGAGCTGATATTGCTCTTCTTCTTGGGCGTCTCTTCGGCCGTCTTCTCGACGGTGTTGTTCTGATTAGTCATCTAAGGTTCCTCCCCATGCTGCTTTCATGATCGATGCCTGGTTGAAATGCTTGCTGTCCCGTTCGATGGTGGCCATCACCTTGCCGCCGCGCATGACGACGACGCGGTCCGACATGGCCAGTATCTCCGGCAGCTCGGACGACACCATGATTACACATTTGCCCTGCTTCACCAGGTCGTTCATTATGTTATAGACTTCGATCTTGGCCCCGACGTCGATGCCGCGGGTCGGTTCGTCGAAGATGAAGATGTCGGCGTTCATGTTGATCCATTTGCCGATGACGACCTTCTGCTGGTTGCCGCCGGACAGCTGGCTGGTGACCTCGGCGCTGCTGGGCGTCTTGATGCGCAGCGACTCGATGTTGTCCTTGCTGACCTGCTCGATGCGGTTGTCATCCAACAGCGCCCCCTTGCGGTATGAACGCATGTTGGCCAGGATCAGGTTGGTACGGACCGCCTGCGACAGAACCAGTCCCTGGCCCTTGCGGTCTTCGGTCAGAAACGAGATCTTGTTGCGGATGGCGTCCTTGGGCGAGTGGATCTTGACCGGCTGGCCCTTGACCAGCACCTCGCCGCTGTCCAGCGGATCGGCGCCGAAGATGGCCCTCATGGTCTCGGTGCGGCCCGCGCCGACCAGACCGGCGAAGCCCAGCACCTGGCCGCTGTATGCCTTGAAGCTGACGTTGTCGAGCACGCCGGCGCTGCACAGGTTGCGCGCCTCCAGAAAGACCTCGCCCTTGGTCCCGAAGACCTTGGGGAACAGGTTGTCCAGCGTACGGCCGACCATGGCCTGGATCAGGCTGTCCTCGTTCATGTCCTTGACGTCGCTGGTCAGGATATGCTCACCGTCACGCATGACCGTGACACGGTCGCAGATCTCGAACAGCTCCTCCAGCTTATGGGAGACGAACAGGACGGCCACGCCTTTGGCCTTCAGGTTGCGGATGGTGGCGAACAGCTGGGCGACCTCACGCTCGCCCAGCGATGATGTCGGCTCGTCCATGATGATCATCCGGGCGTTCAGCGAGACGGCCTTGGCAATCTCGACCATCTGCTGCAGGCCCATGCCCAGCTTGCCTGCCTCGGTATGGACGTTGACCTCCGGGTGCCCCAGGGTGGTCATGGCCTCCTTGGCGGCCTTGTCCATCTTGTCATAGTCCAACAGGCCATCCTTCTTGGCGATGGTATGGCCCATGAAGATGTTGTCGGTGACAGAAAGCAGCTTGACGATGTTAAGCTCCTGATACACGCAGGCGATGCCGGCATGACGTGAGTCGACGGGGTTGGCGAAATGGGCGACTTGGCCGTTCACCAGTATCTCGCCTTCCTCCGGGATATGAACCCCTGTCAAAACCTTGATCAGGGTCGATTTTCCTGCTCCATTTTCGCCGACCAGGCCATGGATCTCACCCGGCTTGATCCCGATCGACATGTTGCGCAAAGCGACCACGCCGGGGAAACGCTTCGTGATGTTACGCAGTTCGACGACATATTCATTTTCACTCATTGGACTTCCTCGCTTCTTCACTATATACAACAGTCCGCAGGGCACGGGCCAAGCCCGTGCCCTGCTTTCAGACATTCTTTACTGCACAGCCTAATTATTAAGCGTTGTCCTTGGTGATGAGCTTGCAAGGGACGGAGATGACGGCATCGACCTTCTCACCCTTGACGGCCTTGAGCGCATACTCGACGGCCTGATAGCCCATGTCGGTCGGCTGCTGGGCGACGGTCGCGGCGATCTTGCCAGCCTTGATCTGCTCGATGGCGGAGGCGTTGCCATCGAAGCCGACGATCAGGATGTCGGAACGGCCGGCGGCCTGGCAGGCGTTCATCGCGCCCAGGGCAGAGTCGTCATTGTGGCAGCAGACGGCCTGGATCTCAGGGTTCGAGCCGAGGATGGATTCCATAGCGGCCTGAGCGCCGGAGGTGGTGTTCTCACCGGACATCTCGACGACGACCTTGGCGCCATTGGCTTCCAGACCCTTCTTGAAGCCGGCACGGCGCATGTTGGAGGTATTCTCGCCTTCCTGACCGTAGATGATGGCAACCTTGGCGCCGGCGATCTGCTTGCCGACGAACTCGCCGCCCAGGGCGGCCGCATCTTCGTTGGACGTGCCGACGAACGCCGTCTTGCCAGACAGGTTGGCATCGGTATCGACGAACAGAACCGGGATCTTCTTGTCGAGGGCAGCCTTCAGCTTGGCAGCGGCGGCATCGCCGTTGTTCGGCGCGCAGACGATGGCATCGACACCGGCAGCGATCTGCTGCTCGATGATGGTGCACTGCTCATCGACATCAGCTTCGGTCTGGGCACCCAGGACATCGACGGTCACGCCGAGATCCTTGGCGGCCTTGTCACAGCCATCCTTGACCTTGCCCCAATACTCTGAATTCAGCGTCTTCAGGACGACGGCGATCTTATACGTCTTCGTACCCGAGGTCTGGCCGCAGCCCGTCAGCACGGCGGCGAGCATGACCAGCGCCAGCAACAGCTTCAACGTCTTCTTCATTCTATTCCATTCCTCCTTTTGCCAGCCGGGGTCGTTGCCCGGCATACGCAACCCGTTAGCCTCATGCACCTAAATAGACGGGGTTAAAGAAAGCGCTTACATCGAGCGGGCACGAAAAACGATATATCGTGCCGTCTGTCCATCTGAGCCCATTGCGGGCAGCTGTCGAGAAGTAAGCCCTGTCAAGAATAGATACGATCTCTTTTGGGGGTTCCGGACTCAACGGTCAACGGTTCCCATTGTGCAGGAAGAAGCATTCACTTCAACATGATTCTAAATCCACGGCTTTCACCTGTCAACCAGAAATGAAATCGGTTTCATCATCCGGCGGCAGAAAAAGGAGGCCCGAAGGCCTCCCTCTGTGCATGCCTGACGACGGCTTTAGCTCAGCCCCGGCGGCCGCGACGCGGGGCCGGTTCCATCAGATAACGGTCGAACCAGTCGGTGATTTCCTGCAGACGGCGCTGACGATGCAGGGGCTTCCCGGAACGCGACAGCTCATGGTTCTCACCTTTGAAAACGACCATCCGGGTGGCCACGCCATGGAATGTCAGGGCCTGCATCATCTGCATGCCCTCGCTCAGCGGGCAGCGGTAATCCTCATCGCTGTGGATGAACAGGGTCGGCGTGACGGCCTTGGCGGCGCTGGCAAGCGGCGACTGGGCCCAGACCTTGGCAGGATCGACCAGCGGATCGGCCGCCACCTGATCGATGTCGAACCACGGACCGATGTCGCTGGTGAAGCAGAAGCCCAGCCAGTTGGCGATCGAGCGCTGGCTGGCCGCCGCGGCGAAGCGGTCGGTATGGCCGATGATCCAATTGGTCATGAAC
>Ga0268263_1002427_pt1 | contig 12212 bp, 10 predicted proteins | sample Biomet5_FD_190358 | JGI IMG/M metagenome (GOLD analysis project Ga0268263, IMG submission 190358) | Microbial communities from bioreactor (seeded with sewage sludge) at LBNL, California, USA - Biofuel metagenome 5 (SPAdes) (version 4) | ecosystem: Engineered > Bioreactor > Anaerobic >... | reverse complement strand
ATATTTCCTCCTCAGTTTGAGTTGATATATACGAATACAATATCTATATTACTCTATAAAAAGACTATAATGCAGTGGGGAACGTCCCCTTGCTCCTGGCCAAAACGTTCTTTGGCGCTAGGCTGGCTCCTACGGGATTTTTAGGTCCGGGATAGGGGAAACCTCATGGGAGCCCCAGAAAATCCAGGAGACGGGAGATTTGGAGGGGTAGCACCAAGGGCAAGGGCCGAACCAGCAAGAACTAAAAGATAGGGCTGCACAAGGAACGAAAGGTCTTTATTGACTTCTCGCGTCTCTTTGCAGATAGATTCTGATCCTACAAACATCTACGCTGTTCTACGCATCAGCCTTCACTCTAAGTAAAGGCTGACATCGAAGGCGTAACAAAGCATTTATAAATACAAAGTAATGTGCAGCGACGAACAATTTGCTTTAGATCAAGCCAAAAAAAATTTTGTAAACACTTTGGCTATATTTCTTGTTTTGCCTAGGGAAACGTCTTCATAAATCATATATTGATATTTATACATCTAAGCATTACACCGGTACTTTCAGTACCAGTGTAAGCTTGACACCAGACAAGTACAAAATACTGTTTGTGCATTTTTTTTCATGGAGATTCGGCTGAGGTGCCGTCGGGATACCAACCGGCAGGGGAAAGATATTGCAAGGACAGGAGAAGAAATTATGAAGACAAGAAATATATTGTCACTTTTACTGGCTTCATCTTTTCGCATCTGTTTTCTCAATCACTGCAAACATTTAAACGTCTTTAGACCAGCATTATATTTGACATAAGGCTAACAAATGCAATATATCCAGAACAATTACATGTTTATAGAAAGATTAAGATAGAAGCTCATCAAAATTGAAAATTTTATTCTTAGTTCACCCTGAGCACCCATTAAATTACATTATACTTTGCATTACTCATTGCTCGTCCTTCACTTTTACAGAAGGACGACGGAGGCTGTCTGAAGATGAAATACAATCAAAACAATAATCGATAGCGATTAACTTCGAAGTGACCATCAAATTAGTCTAACGATGCCAACAAAAACTTACAGTCTAAAAGCATCAATCGCGCCTTTTGCTTGCTTTTTTATGCGTCACGATTAGGCACATGATCAGCCTTTGGTCCAACTAAAGGCTGATACCGCAAATCAATCAGCACGCAAAGTTGGAGGTCATTTTACAAAAAGGACGGCAGAGGCTGTTTGAGGACGAAATATAACAGGAACAATAATCGATAGCGATTAACTTCGAAATGACCAGCAAATTAGTCTAACGATGTCAACAAAAACTTACAGCCTAAAAGCATCCATCGCGCCTTTTGCTTGCTTTTTAATGCGTCACGATTAGGCACATGATTAGCCATAGATCTAATCGATGGCTAATGCCGCAAAACAACCAGTAAACCATATTTATTCTAATATTACTTACACAACAGAATGACGAAACGGATTAGCCAAAAAGTATTTTTTAAAACTTCATGCGAGATCAATCATTTTTACAGTCATAATTATTCTTTCCCGCCCTCGACTTATCCTGGAGATAAAACCTCCAGGTTGAGTGGTTGCATAAGATAGGCAGCGAACGCCGTTAGGACTTTACCGACAACAGAAATACAAACTAAAAACACAAGAAGACGGGGAAGACAACCCTCCCCCGCGGTTAACAGGTTCAAATAGATCTCTTTACGACAACGATTAGAGCTTGCTTGAGGATTTCCCTCGTTATCTTTGAGCCAATGATAATCATGACAACTCTTAGAACCATTGTTCATCCCCCTGTTTGAAGTATCGGATTGAAATTCTTCTTCATAAAGAACAAAGCCCCTGACTTCGAAAAGCCAAGGGCCTTGCTCAGACACCGTACAGTGATTTCCAATATCTTTATATACTGAATTAAAAGAACATCTGGTTCGGCAAGCGATTTGTATCAACTAAAAATAGATATGCCCAAAGTAAAATAATTATTGTCGACAATATGAATGGCTATTTATTCATAAAAGCTCTCATCTTCACTCGGGTAATAACTTTTACATTCTACTGAATAGCTCAATGGATTATCGATCATTTTCTCCTTGGCAGAGCATCGATATTTTCCAGAGCCATATTCGAAATCTTCATAAGGTTTGCAAAATTCACATTGAATACAAGCCCTAGGCTTTTTCTTATCACCATCAACTTGTGTAGCTGCTGATCCATGTCCAGAATCAGGAACATGTCCAGGATCAGGTGGCGATGAGTCAATATCACTCGTTGGCCAATTGACTGCTACAGGTTGTTGTACGATGGTAGAATCTAACATTGTTTCGTTGTCATTGACTGGGCCAGGAGCATTCACTGAATCTGGCAAGTCGAATGGGTAGAAGGTAACTGGATCAACACCTAAACAGGTTAGGAAGTCAAAGAAGAGCATGTCGCTTACTCCTTCGTCAATTTATTAAGAAAAGTCTCCATCTCCATTTGACTGCATAGGACAGGACCTTCGACGTACTAAATTACTAACAACTTTTTGGACCCGTCCCTGTGTTTTTATAATATATATACATAATCCATCGTAATAATAATATATATATTTTTTAAATATTTAGTAATTTAGTAAGGAGAATAAGAGTTAAAGAAACATGTTTATCTTTAATGTAAAAAGACGAATAAGACTAAGATGAAAAAATTTAGTAAGCATAAGAAATTCAGGACTGTGACTTCGACGTACTTACTAAACATTCTTTGCTGAGACAGTACAGGTTAATTTTCTTTGTCCATGATCCATTCGAAGTTCCAGTAATGGCGACTTGTCTTTGATATCCTTTTGACGATCCATTCGTCACAAGCCATCCTTTTTCGTTCCAGAGTCTGATGATTTCATTTGGATTAAATCCGTTACTCTTAAGCAAAGCATCTAGTTTTGACTTCGTGAAGCCAATGAAGGTCCAGTCGCCATCGTCTTTTATGTCGTAGTAGGCATCGAAGCCACCGCCTGACCAGTTGATATCTCTTGAGACAGAGGCAGGAGAATAAATACGATTGCCATTGTCATTGATCCAGTCGTCGATACATTGCAGCGCCTGGGAGGCAATGTCAGAGGATGCGGCTTCGGACCTGGCTCGGTTCCAGACGGATTCAAGGAGCTGGCGAACTGGTGTTGTCCTTTGCAAACCTGGGATCGCTGCATGGATAATGGGGATCGCCGTTGCCACCGCTGCGAAGTATTCTCCAAGTCGCATTTCAATAGGAGTCATTTCATCTGATTGAGTAAAAAGCCTGCTTACTTCTTCATAAGCACTTTTCCAAAGAGACCATTGGCTCCGGTTGTCCAGGATAAATTGCATCAAACAAGGTCCTGCGTGTCCATAGTGATCCTTGATGGTCAATTTGATCCTACTGACGACAGCTTTGCTTTCGGAGTCAGTTTTCAGGAACGGATTACCCCACAGGTCAATGATCCTTCCCCTTGATCCGCCGTCCGTGCTCAGGTCCAGGCTGGGCGATTCTCCAGTGGAAAAGAGGATGGTTCTGAACGGCTGCACCCGGTCAGAGCCGTGGAGTGTCGCGCGCCCCTTGTCCAGCCCCGAAGCGATCATGTAGATGGTGTCGGTGACGAGGTCACTTCCAAACCGGTTCTTTTTATTCTGCAATCGAGCCAGTTTCGTTTCATCAAGGAAGAGTGGCAGTCCATTGAGCAGGGCAGCCACTCTTCCAATCCGATTGTCGGTTCCGTTCCATGTGTTGATGAAGGACCCTGCCTGGAGCGAAGGATTGCCCCAGGCGGAGGCGGCAAGCATCAGCGCAGTGGTTTTCCCGGATGAGCTCGGAGCGCACAGTTCCAAGGTGAAGTTGTCCACTCCCAGGATCGGAAGGACCGGCGCGGCCAGGGACGTGTAGAAGGCAAAAGCCACGTCAGGATATTCAAGGGCTTCGTTGGCGCAGAAGGTCCAGGACGAAAAGTTTCCTTTCTGGTGAAAGCCATTGGCGAATTGCTCATCACCCTGGTCAGCGCCTTTGAACCGTACGACCGAGGCATGGCTGGACGTTTGTTCCTTTGGAGCATCGGTCAAGTACGAATGCCCCCATAGAAAACCCGACATATCCTCTGTCCAGCCCAAGCGACTTTCGACCAAGGTCCTGGGAATGATCTTGGTATTTATTTGTTCATATTCATGGAGATAGGCAATGAGTGAGTTGGCATTCAAACTGGTGACTGGGAAATTGTAATTTGCAAGTTTTACTATATTTGCCTTTGTCGCAATATCACAGCGCTCGACCTGGAGGTTATGCCATCTATTGTCTGCTTTCCATGCCAGTGTAGCATAATGAATGTTTGTGCTTTTATTGCATGACAATTCAGTGATGAAAAGAGGATATGGAGATACCATTTGTGGGTCTGCGTCACATTTCCTGACGATATTCCCATTGTTCGAAAGAAGGTAGAACCAAGGAAGCACGGCTTCAATTGGAACTGGAGCGTCAGAGATACGCTGTCGAATAATAATGGGGACGTATCCGTCAGTTGTTGGTGGTGACGTTTGTTTGTTGGCTGTTATTTTGTTTGCGTTATCTTTTGCCATGACAGATCCTTTCTTTGCAGCATATTGCAATGTATTCTTAGAAAATGCACAATAAGGTTCATTTACATAGGACTGACGCTTGATGTTGTGACGAGATCACATGCCATTTAATCATCTATTTTGATTGAATCAGAAAACTTCGTGTAATTTCTCAAGTTGTCTTCGCCAATGATTTCGCGATACCGGTAGACCGTTGCTTTTGATAGCCCGGTGACGCTTACAATTTCGCTGACAGTTATTGGGCGATTGCTTTGCTTTAAATAAGTGATTGCGTTTTGGATTAACTGCTTTGTCGTTCGGCGGCGAAGGGTTGCCAATTGCTGTACATGCGTTACTTTTGTTGACTCATTTTGTGTCATCGCTGGCTCCTTTTTTGTGTTTGTTGAATGGCTGTCGTTTTAGACGATGGTCAACGCAGTATTTCAAAAAGCATTATGAGCATTGTATATCTGTATTTTTGTGTTCTTTTTGGAAAGTCTCATGAGAAAGAATATTACTGAGAAAATGATATATCTTTAGACGAGAAAAGACATTCTTAAGGCGATTGTTGACAATAATTCTTGTCTTGATTTGATTTATTATTTGCTCTTGACGATTAAAAAAGTCTTTATTGGCTATGTCCTGTCATTAGAATGCAAATTTATGCTTAAAAAACGATATAATTTTTCACAATGCTATTCGTCCGTTTTCGATGCTGGAGGCATGCGCTAGGTTTTTGAAATTGTTTGCCTTGCCGCTGCAAATGAGCGCGAGTAATTTGAAGGTTTGCCAAGGACCTTCTTCAGGATACCAAGCGCAGGCTATTGTTCCCCAGGCTCGGGGGGGGGGCATCAATCCAGCACTTTCCCACTTTACCCCCAGTTCCCGGCGTGCGGTGTTCTAAAATGCGGCTTCTGACTTTTCCGTTTCCCACATGCCCGGCGAGGTGAGCCAGTTAATCCCTGTGTGGCACCACTTTGGTTCGAAACGAAACGCAGCAAATTCATCGCATTTTACGATGAAATAGCCGCGTGGCAGTCGGAACCACGGTGGCGCATGAGCCACAGACTCAGGAACAAATAAATTAAATAATAGCAGCTAGTAAGAGATATTAGCGCCGCCGGCAGGAAATGCGGCACCGTTGTGGATGGCGCAGGTGAATCCCAGGTGTCCGAAACGACAAGAGGGCCGGGGTAATTTCCCGACCCTCCGTTTTTCACTCAGGCAGGAGCCGCGTTTCTCCTGGTCCTGGAATCAGGCAAGATGGTTCCCGGAGGAGAACCATGTGGCGAACCTTTGAGAGCTTGCTTCCCTTGGTTTTTGCAGATTCAATCTGTTTATGGGGCCAAGCAGCTTATGACTATTTATTTCAAATTTGGATCGTACCATTTTGTGTAAATCGTCTCGGGATCTTTTTTGCTACTCGGATTAATATATGCAACATATTTGATGGTATATTTATTTGTTGACGAGCTAATAACAGCTAAGCCCCTATAATAACCATCTTTAACTTTTTCAATAGAACCTGGAGAAACTTCGTACCCGTCCTTGTATCTTTCAGAGATTGTTTGAATAGAGGTCCTTTCTATTGATCTATTTACAAAATTATATCCAAACAACAAGAGTAAAGCAATTATGCAGAACGTTGTTGCTTCGAATATATTCCGATTAAGCTTTTGCGAAAAATTGAATCTTCCACATGCTGCTATAAAGAAAATTACAAAAGTACAGGCAAATCCTAGAGCAACAGCCTTCAGAAGAAATAATAGCAGCTCAACAGACAGTATGCATTTTATAAAAAATATGAATGATGGTGGAGATGTCATTATGTATGTCAAAGCAACAAGGCTGAAGGCTAAAAATCCATCAACCAGTTCGTTGGTGGACTGTTTTTTCTTGGATGTCGGCGTTTCAGAGCTATTTTTGTTAGAGCCTCTAGCGTCAAATGATTGCAGGGCTTGCTTTAAAATATCAAATAGGTCTCTTTGGTCGGCGTCCTTAGACTTATCATTTATTACACCTGATTGCTTGTTTATGTCTGGATGACCATTGGTTTGTCCAGCAGCGGTTTCTTCAAGACGGTTGTCTGTAGCTGTGTTTTGAATAATCTTTTTATAGCTATATACAACTTTGTTTACAGTGCTGCACTTCGGACATTTTAGATTTTTCCCGAAATATTTTATTGGAACTATTTTGTTAAACCCGCAATCGCATGAGTAATTAAATTCATACTGTTTTGGGTCAAATGCGCCACTCAATGTCTGTACGGTGCCACACTCTGGGCATTTGGCGGATTTTCCATATACTGAATCAGGTATAACCTTCAAATGCCCACATTTGATGCACGAAAAATACATAAGATGTTCCTCGTCATCTGTTGTGTAAATTCACTACAAGAAAAACTATTATTGTTCCGCAGCGAGAGCTTTCTGTCTGGCTTGAATTCTGCCTTGAACCTCACTATTCATGTTCAGCCTGATTGACGTTCGACAGCTTCAACGTCATCAGCACCCGGTTGACGGTGGCCAGTGAGAAGTCGTCAGCCAGTAACCGTCTTATCTCGTGCAGGTCGAAAGTCGGTTTCGAGGGCGCGGTCGACCGCAGAGCCATGATGACCCTGTCGATTCTGTTCTTCGAGAAGTCCTCGGAAAGCAGACCCCTGATGTCGTTGATTTCGAACGTGTTGTTATCGCTACGATCTGTGTTCATGATTTCCTCCGGTGAAATCGGTTATCCAGTGATCAACTGTAATGCCATCTTCGGCATCGAATTGGCTTGGGTCAGCATCGCCGTCGCGGCCTGGGTCAATATTTGCTCACGGACAAAAGACGTCATTTCCTGCGCGACGTCGGTGTCGGATATTTGCGATTCGGCAGCCTGAAGATTCTCGGATTGGATTTGTAAGTTCGAAATGGTGTTCTCAAGGCGGTTCTGCGTTGCTCCGAGCCCAGCGCGGATATTATCCTTGTAAAGCATCGCCTGATCGACTTGGGTCAAAGCCTTTTGCGCGCCATCCTGCGTTTGGATGTCAACGATCTGCATCCCGTTGACGGTCGAATAGTTGACGTCCGTCATGCTGTCCCAGGAAACGTTCATGGCGAACGTCGCGCTGCCAACACTGAAAAGCAGTAAGTCTTCCGTCACCTCGTCGATGTGGACATAGTCGACGCCGTACCCTGGATCGACTTCGTTATTATTGTGGACGCTGTCATTCCAGTTCCCGTCGCCACCGGATGAAATGCTCATCCCGTTGAAAGTGGTTGTCGCTGTCCCCGAGTCTGGAGAATACGTTCCTCCTGTGTTTATGTGGGAACTGTCGTATGTCGCGCCAGGGAGAAATCCGTTGCTCTCGGTGATGAACGCTGAATTGACGTTGCTCAGGTTGATTCCGTTTGCGCTCCAGACATAGTCGTTGCTGTTCGGATCGGTCGTGGCAGGATCATTTCCGACAGGATATCCCGCCAAGTGATCACCACTTCTTGTGAATATCGCAATGTCGTCATCCCAGCTCAATACCGGAATATGGCCTCCATGCGAATCCAGTTGGATGGTCACGTTCTTGGCACCCTTGGGAATATACGCATAGGGAATGACTCCTGAGGTCATCCCCGTTGCCCAAACGCCATTTTCAACACGTTCATTGATCCGTTCTATCGTGCTGGGCATGGTTGTTCCAAGCGTCAGTCCTTCCAGGCCAGCATTTGCAATATTTACGTAGTAATAATCTTCAGCTGAATCGTTGCCTGTTCCAAAGTGGATTTTTGCTGCTCCGGTGGAGTTCAGGCCAGAACCGTCATGGGTGCCTGCAAGACTCCCGTCCAGCAGCTTGATTCCATTGAAGTCCGTCGACTTGGATATCCTTTCGATCTCAAGGGCCATCGCTTGAAATTCACTGTTGATAATGATTCGTTGATCGGAGCTGTAGGTTCCTGTCGCAGCTTGCTCGGCAAGCTCCTTCATCCGAACCAGTTTTTCATCGATGATTTGCAAGGCACCGTCAGCGGTCTGGATCATGGAGATGGCATCGTTGGCATTCCTGATCCCCTGGTTCAGGGTCGAGATGTCGGACCGCATCAACTCACGGACGGCGAGTCCAGCGGCGTCATCGGCGGACGAGTTGATCCTGAGCCCGGACGACAGCCGCTGCGTCGACGTGCTCAACGACCCGTAATGGTCCGACAGGTTTCTGGCGACGTTTTGCGCCATCAGATTGTGGTTTATGGTCAATGCCATAGGCGGCATCTCCTTCCCGGTCCCGTCCGCGACTTTCCGTGATCCACCGGGAATTGTTTTCCGGCGACCCGGCAGCCGCACCACCCGCATCCACAGTTTAGGCGGAAAATTTGGTAAAATTTAAAGTTAACTTGCTATATACTAGCAATATACATACCTAGCTTGCTTATACGAAATGAGAACTAGCCCTAGACTCTCCCGAAAAGGATGGTCCCATGGGCGAAATTCTTAAGGTTTTCGGAAAACGCCTCCGCTCCCTGCGGCGGGCCAAAGACCTGACCCAGGAGCAGGTCGCCGAACGTGCGGGGCTTTCGCTCCAGAGCGTTGGCGAAATCGAACGGGGCAGGGGGAATCCGACCTTGGTAAACATCGAAAGGCTGTCCGCCGCGCTCGGGGAAGATTTGACGACCCTCTTCGACCTGGGTGACGTGAAGCTGTCCAAGGAACAGGCGCAGCAAGAGCTTCTGGAGCTCCTGAACCGGGCCACCGAAGAGCAGGTCCGGGCCATCCTGACAATGGTCAGGGTGCTGATTCTCAAGTGACGGAGAAGCGTCGGCGTCAACATTCAGTATTCAGTCGTCTTCGGGGAGCATGATGGTCAGGACGGGCTCCCCTTCGTCGCCGGGACCGATATGGACGATGACATCAACGGTTTCTTTGCGTCCTGGCCCCATCAGGAAATCGACCGTGAAGGTGACGCGGTCGGTGTTGATGGTTCTGCGGGCAGCGAACAGTGCGAGGACCATGAGATCATGGAGCCGACCCGTTACGGATTGACCCTCACCTTCCAATCCTGCCGAGGGTTCGACATATCCTTGATAGAGCGTGGCAGTGACGACGGTGGGGAGCCTGAACCCGATCTCCTTCGCCTGCTCACTGACGTCGACGAGCACCCCATCGGCAATCGCTTGCTCCCGGGAATAGGCATAAACGACGTTCCAGTCGTCATTGGCAGTCATCATCCATCTCCTGCTCTTGAGTGTTCAATATAGTATCAAGTCTGCGACGAAAATTACGACACAGTTCAAGACCAATCTCGCCATAGGCACGAATCAATTCTCCAGAAGACTCTGGAGAAGACTTGTCCATAATCTTGAAGAGTTGCTCGATAGGACGAAATACGGTGATTATCTCGTCCTTGAGCGTGAGAGTGCCCGGGTATTGTTGCGACATATGCGATCCTTCCCCTGGTTCAACAGGTGAGCTTTGGGGAGAAGGATACCCGGCCCCGGGGAGGCGGTCACGGGGGCGGGTGCCGAAGTTGGTCCGGCTCAGGGAGATGCGGGAATTTGCCCATTACGGTCATGGGCTGCGATCTATGGACGGTGAACTGAGCGTGGGCACATCCTGGAGCGATTTTTTCAGCGGATGCATCTGAAATGTCCAAATGTCCAAACCCAGCCCAGCCCAGGACAAGCTAAGGTGATAGAAATTGGGCTGATAGTACGATCAGTACCTTGTCGTGGACAACCTGCCGGCAGTAAATCCGGGGAGAAGGTCGAAACCAACGAAAAAGGGAGAGGTGGCAACCCCTCCCTGGCGCTTCACCCAAGATGGACGGCGAGGCTTATTGTCGCCCCGATTCCCTTTTCAGCCAGACCACGGAGCTTGCATCCCCAGCAAACCCCTCCCCATCTTCGTAAACAAGGATTTTCAGGCGAGGTTTAAGTCCTAGGTTAGCCGTCGCCGTCTGCAGCGTCCCGATCAGCCTAGTGGTATAGTGTGCATGCTCCCGCTGCCCCCGGATGAACCTAACCTCATTGGCAATGGCGATGAAGCCTGCATCGACAAGGGCCTCCTGACACAGGCGAAGTCCAGGACCGCGCGGATTAACCGGCTCGGCCCAGATCGTTTCCGGTTCGAAGGGCAGGATCATGTCCAGCATCTCCTCCAAGTAGCCCAGTCGATTCGCCACGCCGGGGAGACAGGGACAGAGCATCCCGAAGATGGGCACCTTGGCTTCATGGGCGGCCTGGAGAGCGTCCAAACGCTCCTTGATGGAGGACGCCTTGGGCTCCAACACCTCAGCCACCTTCTCCTTGGAAAGCGGGGCTGTGATGCTCAGGCTCAGGGTGACGCGATCCCGGTACTCGGACAGCAAGTCCAGTTCGTTTGCCACGGCGGCATTTTTCGTCAGGATACGCACCCGCGCTTTCGATTCGCGCAGGAGCTTCTCCAGGCACTTCCGGCCAAGACCGTAGGTTTGGGCTTCCGGGCTCCAGGCATCGGTGAGCGTGCTCAACATCACGGTGTCTGTCGGCTGCAACGAGGCAAGGTCTCGGTCAAGCCGGTCAGGCGTCGTGGGATCGACGACGGCAGCGCCGGCAGCGAAAGCCTTGAACGCTGACCCCTCGTATTCCGGGAACAGCTTCGGCTGCGTCCTCAAGATAGCCGGGGTGGAGCAGTACAGACAGCCATGTCCGCACAGGACGCCGATATTGAGGGCATGGGTTGCCAGTTGTTTTTTCTCGAATTCCGGCGATCGGGTGATCGCGCATTTCCGTTCGACTATTTTGACCATGGGATATCCCTCGGAGGTGGTGGTTTGATTGGTGACGCCAGTTGAAGCGCGCACTCTGGCTTAGCTCAGGTCACACGGGAAACAGATTTTGCGGATGTTGTTCTGGATCAGCCTGTCCAGGCCCGTTCGGGAACGGTCATCAACGAACCAGCGGTGGAACTCGTAGGTGATGGCCACATTCCGCATGATCGAGTCGCGCAAGTGCTTGGTGAACAACGCCGGGGCGGCTTTCCCAAGGGTACTGAGCACGCTGGAAAAATGCCCATTGATCTTGGTCAGGCTCCACTCCCGGAAGAAAACCTCAGCGAGACCGTGCGTAGCGACCACGTACTCGAAGAAGCGGTTCACCTCCCGGTGGCTGTGGATATTGAGCGGACCGAACGAGCTCGCATTTCCCAGGAGTTGCCCTGCTCGACGGCGCACGATTTCTTCTTGGACGAACCCGATGAGTCTCGGGTCGCCATAGACCTGTTCCAGGATATGCATCGGTGCATCGACGAGGTTGTCGTAGACAGACAGCCCGTTCCCGGTGAACTCAAAGAGCGGTATATCCTTTCCCACCCTCGTCGACTGGAGGGGGTTGATGGAGTCATAGGTGGTCACGACCTTGGCCTCCCCTTCCAGATAGCTGGTAAAGAGTCTGTCCAGGATCGCCATCTCGAACCGGTCGTAGGGCAGATACATGCCCAAGAAGTGCAGGGAGAAGTCCTGGTCGAACCGCCCGGCGTCCAGGTAGTCCAGGAAGCATCGGTAGGCCATGCCGATAAACGGGCTGAACTTGATCCCGGTGATCCCCCGCAGGGCGACCATGCCGCCGATGGCGCGGTGCCGGATGATCCGGTTGAGATCGTGCTTCTCGTACAGGGCCTTCCAGATTTCGTACTGAGCCGGCATCTTGAAGTGCCA
>Ga0268263_1002426_pt1 | contig 12228 bp, 10 predicted proteins | sample Biomet5_FD_190358 | JGI IMG/M metagenome (GOLD analysis project Ga0268263, IMG submission 190358) | Microbial communities from bioreactor (seeded with sewage sludge) at LBNL, California, USA - Biofuel metagenome 5 (SPAdes) (version 4) | ecosystem: Engineered > Bioreactor > Anaerobic >... | reverse complement strand
TTTATTCTTCTAATATACTGATTTTCAAGGAGATTAAGAAATAAAATAATGAGATAATTAACTGAATAACAACATTTTAACCAACTGGATCAGCTAGTAATTTCAACTACTGATTCGAATTAATAACAAAGAATCATTACTTTACGAAAGTGAAAGAATACTTGCTGAGCGTCAAAACAAAACTATTGAAGACAAATTCAAAGAATTTTTAACCGACATAACTGAGCTCAAAGGCGAAAGTAGAAACCAATTAGTAAAAGCTAGAGTTAATCAAAATATTTTCAGACAAATTGTACTTTGTAACTACAACAATAGATGCGCCATTACCGGTATAGACGTTCCAGACCTCTTAATAGCGTCGCATATTATCCCTTGGTCTGAAGAAGAAAAAGAAAGACTCAACCCAGAAAATGGAATCTGCCTTTCTGCTCTTTACGACAGAGCTTATGACAAAGGTTTAATTGGAATTAATGAGAGTTATAAAATACTTATTTCTAGTGAACTAAAGCAACGTCGAGAAACAGAATTCTATAACAAGCATTTTGCTCCGATTGATGGACAAAGAATTGAGTTGCCTAAAAAGTTTAAACCACGCAAAGAATTTTTGCAGTATCATTTAGATACTATTTTTGGAAAGAGAAATATTTAGTTTGAATTGATCAAACTCTTTTCTCTGATTATAGTACGTTCCTATCATTCATAATAGGCCTTCCAGGCTTGCCTTATGGCAGCATACTTGGAAGGCATTTTTTTTCACGAAAAGACAAGTTGTATCCTATCGGTATTTAAACGCCTTAATTTATACCCTATCGGGTACAATCCACATTAAATTTCCTACATTTGTACCCAAACGGGTATAATATGAAATATTATTTATTTTCTAAACACATAAAAACAAGATATGAGCCTGAAACATAAAGATTACAAAGAAGCAAATATGCGCTTCCTGGAAGAGAACCTGAACGAAGAGGGAGTAATGGAATTGCCTTGCGGTGTGCAGTACAAAGTGATATTACAAGGTAAAGGACCTGTGCCTACAGCTAAAAGTATGGTGAAAGTTCACTATAAAGGTACGCTGATTGACGGAACAGTATTTGATGATTCTTTCAGCAGAAAAAGACCGGAATCTTTCAGAGTGAATGAGGTGATTGACGGTTGGCAGGAGGCTCTGAAGGTGATGCCTCTTGGTTCGCGCTGGATGATTTATATTCCGTACGTACTTGGATACGGAACCAGGGCGGCAGGGAAAATAAAACCCTACTCTACCCTGATTTTTGAAGTGGAACTGCTAGGGGTTAAATAACCCCTGGCGTTCATTAAAACATAGCATCCATTCGTCTTTGCATTTCTTCTGTTGAAACATCTTCAATGTGTGTCATAATAGACCATTTATGACCGAAAGGATCGGTTAGACTTCCGGCGCGTTCACCGTAAAACTGATCCTTGACTTCCATTCCGTCTGTTACCGTTGCTCCTTCTTTAAGGGCTTTTGCAAAAACAGTATCAACATCTTCTACATACAAGTAGAACGTTACGGGTGAACCTCCCAACGACAGGGGACTTAGATTACCCCACTGCGGGTTTTCTTCTGCCAGCATAAATCTTGAATCTCCAATTTCTATTTCGGCATGTGCAACAGTTCCATCGGGTGCAGAAAGCCTCATTATTTCTTTTGCATCAAATGCTTTCTCATAAAATTCAATGGCTTTAGCTGCGCCTTTTATATTCAGATATGGCGTTAATGTATTATATCCCTGAGGGGTTACTTTTTTCTTTGTTTCCATAATTCATTGTTTTTTAGATTTAAAAAAGTGTTTATAAAAAGAATTCTTTCCTAAGTTGTTCTACCCAGTCGTGAATTCGCTTTTCTGTTTGTTTCGGTTGGTTTTCAACATCCAAAGCCAAACCAAGAAACTTACCGTCTTTTAGTGCCTCCGAGTGGTTAAATGAATATCCCTCGGCAGAGGTTTGTCCCACTAGTTGAGCTCCTGTTGATTCAAATGCCTCAGCCAAAAGACCAATTCCGTCAACAAAATTATCGGGATAGTTTATCTGATCTCCCAGACCGAATATGGCTACTTTTTTATCATTTAGTTCTAGGGACGTTATTTCTGGTACTATTTCGTCCCAATAGGTAGGCAGTTCACCATCGAACCAGGTTGAGGTACCTACTATGAGATAGTTATAAGTTAGAAACTCTTTTTTCCAGGCACTCTCTATAGGAATAATCTCAAGATTGTCTTCGCCAAATGCTTCTTGTATCTGCTGCACTATAGCAGCTGTTTTCTTAGTGCTTGCACCGTAAAATAATCCAATTTTTTTCATAGTAAACATGTTTAATTGTTAGTATTCCAGTAAACTTTTGGCTGCCTTGTAAATGCGCTCCTCACCCGGCAGGATGGCTCTTTCTAAATTAGGATGAAAACCTACCGGGGTGAATAAGGAACCAACCCGCTGAACGGGGGCATCAAGATAACGGAACATCTCCTCGCCTATCATTGCTGCAATCTCGGATCCGAATCCTGAAAAGACTTTGTCCTCATGCACTATCAGTGCTTTGCTGGTTTTCTTAACTGATTCAAAAATGGCTTCTTTATCGAGAGGAATAAGTGAACGGAGATCGATCACTTCGACATTCCAACCTGATTCTTTTGCCAAACGATCGGCTACGGTAAGACAGAAATGGGTGGTATTACCATAGGTGATAATACTGAGATCGGTTCCTTCCCGACGAATACGCGCCTTTCCGAACGGCACTTCAAAGTCATCGGGAACTACGGTTGCTGCCTCCACTGCATTATACTGCGCTTTGGGTTCCAGATAGAGTGTGAATCCTTTTGAACGCATGCTGGTTCGTAACAATCCCGCGGCATCATCAGCGAAAGAAGGATAGACAATGCGTGCACCAGGCAAGGTACTTAGTGCTCCTTCAATGGTTTGTGAGTGGTAAAGTCCTCCGCCAATATATCCTCCGGAAGCAAGACGCACTGTTACGTTTGGCACAAACTTTCCGTTGTTTCGCCAGTATTCATGCGTACACTCAACGTATTGTTCTACTGCCGGCCAGAAATAGTCGGCAAACTCAGCTCCCTCAATTACAATTCGTATTTTAGGATCGAAGCGGCTCATACCGTTGGCAGTACCCACGATATAATCTTCTGCTATGGGTGCATTGAATACTCTTTTAACACCAAACTCCTGCTGCATACCTTTGGTTACATTAAACACACCGCCCTTATCTTTATTAGCCACATCCTGTCCCCAAAGGAAGGTATCGGGATTGTGTCTGAACTCAGCCTTCAATGTTTCATTGATAGCTGTAACCATAGTCTTCTTCTCTCCATCCAGGTTATGAGTTCCGTCGACATAAACCTGTGGTTTATAAGGTTCAGGAAGAACATAATCGAGTACTGTAGAAGCGTCGGGATCGGGTGCTGCAATGGCTTTCTTATTGGCAGTACTCAGTTCTTTCTTTGCTTCTTCTTCAATCTTCTTTAGTTCGTCTTCAGTAAATCGTTCGTATCGCAACAGCATTCTCCTGAATTTCTGTAGTGGATCGGCAGCCTTAACGTATGCAAGTTCATCTTCATCACGATAAAGGGTGTGCTTATCTGAATTAGAGTGCGAACCAATACGCACACAGTTGGCATGAACAATAACCGGATTATGCTTTGTAATTGCATGTTCGCGGGCTTCGGCCATAGCATTCATGGAATCGAACACATCTTTGCCATTGCAGTAGATTATCTTAAGGTTCTTGAATCCTGAAAAATTAGCGGCAACCTTTGGATTGGATGTCTGGTCTTTTTTAGGAACGGAAATCCCAAATCCGTTGTCTTCTATTACAAAGATAACAGGCAACTGTTCTGTACTTGCTCCATTAATAGCTTCGTAAACAAATCCTTCGGATACAGAAGATTCACCGTGAGAGGCTATAACTACTCCTTTATGTCCATAGTAGGCCATGGCACGGGCTACTCCTACTGCATGAAGATCTTGAGTTGCAGTTGCAGATGATATATTCTGAATATTCCATTCCATCTTGGCAAAATGATTGGACATGTGACGTCCGCCACTTGTTAAATCGGTTGCTTTGGATAACCCATTAAGGATAATTTCCTCGGCAGTCATTCCGGCAGAAAGGGCAGCAAGCAGGTCACGGTAATAGGGGAAAAAGAAATCTTCCCCTCTGGTAAAGGCTTGTCCCATGGCAAGTTGTATACCGTCATGCCCGGCATAGGGAGCATGAAACGACCAGCCTAATGATTGAAGTAAATAAGCAGGTGCTTTCTCGTCAATCATGCGACCAAGTGTCATGAGGTAATACCACTTTCTCAGTGTCTCTTTATCTGTGGATTTTATATCGTACTTTTTCATACTTCGTCTTTTTAAGTGTTTTGAACTATCCGTTCCAGTTCTCAAGGTAATCGGCTATGCGTCTGAGGAATGCTCCTCCCATTGCACCATTAACAATACGATGGTCATAAGAAAGTGAGAGATACATTTTATGACGGATGGCAATGGTATCGCCTTCGGGAGTTTCGACTACCGCCGGTTTTTTCTCTATGTATCCAACACCCAGAATGGCAACCTGCGGCTGATTGATAATTGGTGTGCCTATAATGTTCTTGAAAGTACCAAAGTTTGTTATGGTAAAGGTTCCACCCTGAATATCGTCCGGTGATAATTTATTGGCACGTGCTTTAGCCGCCAATGTATCGATACTTCCTGCCAATCCGCTAAGACTTAGTTTATCGGCATTGTGTATTACCGGCACAATCAAGTTGCCATCATTGAGTGACACCGCCACACCTACATTTATTTTCTTTTTCAGTATCATACGGTAGCCATCAACTGATGCATTGACGTATGGATATTCTGCAAGGGCTTTTGTAACAGCCTCAACAATAGCAGGCATGTATGTGAGAGAGATACCTTCACGACGTTGGAATGATTCTTTGTTGCGCTCACGCCAGCGTACCAGTTTAGTAACATCAACCTCGACCACCGTTGTGACATGTGGCGATACTTGTTTTGACATAACCATGTGATCGGCAATGATACGGCGAACAAAGTCCATTTCGACTACTTCGTCACCATCGGAAACTGGTATAACAGGTGCTGTTGGTGCCGGTTTGGATTCTGAAGCAACAGGTTGAGAAACGGTTACAGGCTTAGATGGTGCAACAAATGCCGGTTCTGCAGTAGCAGCTTTCTGCGGAGTAACAAGAGCAGGTTCTGCTGGAGCAGCTTTCTGCGGGACAGCAAGAGCAGCCGGCTGAGCGCCCTTCTTTCTCTGCTCTACATAAGTCTTTATATCTTTTTTACTTAAACGTCCTTCGTAGCCGGTGCCGGGAATTCTGTCAAGTTCTTCTTTAGAGAGCTGAGCTTCCTGAGCTATCTGAAGTACAATGGGAGAATACCATCTGGCTTCCTCACTTTTCACGTTCTTAACCGGTTCAGCGGAAGGTGCCGGAGCTTCTTCTTTCGCGGTTGTACTTTCAGCAACTTCTGGTGTTTCTTCTTCCGAATCTCCTTCGAGCTGCACAATTGCCACCACCGTACCTACAGCAACGGTATCGCCTTCATTGAAAAGTATCTGAAGTATTTTTCCTGCCACGGGAGAAGGTATTTCTGCGCTAACTTTAGCAGTACTTACTTCAAACAATATATCGTCTTCATTAATAACATCGCCTGCTTTAACCGACCATGTCATTATGGTTCCTTCTGTTATGCTTTCACCCAATTTGGGCATTTTAATTTCAAATGTAGCCATAGTTAATGTTTTTGGTTATTTTAAATATGATGCATTAAAATTCCAGTCGGATGTGGAATATTTATTCCTACTTAATTGTTTGATAGCCGACAGGTCTTTTTCACTGAATGTATATATTTTATTATTGGTTTCATTCTTTAGAAAGTAATTCATAATCAGTTCTTTCAGATTACTGATTTGCATGTTATCTGGTACGTATTCCTTAATATTGGTAACCGGACTCCTCACCGACTTTACATAAACCGAACGTGACGATGTAACATCATTCGGTTGAGTTGGTAAAGAAGTTAATGCTGCATTAAGACTCAATAAGTCCGTTGAATAGAGTAGCGTAGCATGATACATTACCCGTTTTTTATGGATGCATTGCGCACTTCCCGATATTTTCAGTCCATCAATATTTAGTCCCCGCCGTTCGTCGGCCTCAGCATTTATTCCTATTTCTATAAGAAATTTCTGAATCTGAATAAGGTATTTATTAAAATCAGCATTATCACTGTTTTCAATAAAGGTGAAATTCAGATTGCCGGCATCATGATACACAGCACCGCCACCGGAATATCTTCTTACTACTTTAATGCGGTGATCTCTCACAAAATCCATATTAACTTCTGCCCATACATTCTGATGTTTGCCAATAATGACTGATGGTTCATTCTGCCACAGCATGAATACATTCTCCTGAAAAGAATGGAGGAGATATTCTTCTGTCGCCAGATTGAACCAAGCATCTGTATATGGATTGTTTATGCAAAGCATCTTAGTAATGTTTTGATTATTAATGAATCAAACAAACAGACTTTCACGGATTATCTCGCTCACAGTAGGGTGCGGGAATATTTGTTTCTTCAGTTCCTCTACCGTCAGTTTTCTGTCTATAGCCATACTCATGCTTATAATCAGCTCGGATGCAGGATTGCCATACAAATGGCAACCGATGATATGTTCCTCGTTATCTGTAATCAGTTTGCAGAGCCCGTTGCCCAATTCATTTTCGGCAACAAACCGACCTGAATAAGCCATCGGCAACTTCAGAACGTGATAATCTGTACCGCCTGCTTTTAGCTCTTCCTCTGTTTTTCCGGCTCCGGCAAGTTCAGGATTGGTATACACTACTCCCGGAACGGAATCATAATTCATCTTATCCTCAATTCCCAAGATGTGATTAACTGCAACCTCTCCTTCACGAATAGCTGTATGTGCCAGTAGTGAGAATCCGGTGATGTCTCCACAAGCATAGACTCCGGGGTGACTGGTCTGCATATATTCATTAACCTTCACTCCACCTTTCTGTAATTCAACATGCAGATTTTCAATACCAAGATTGGTAGTTACTGGTCTGCGTCCTACACTAACCAGAATCTTTTCGGCTTCGATAGTCTCCTGTTTGCCCTCTTTTTCAACAAAGACTTTTCCTGTTGCCACTTCTGTAACTTTGGTTCCCAGCAGAAATCGTATCCCCTTCTTTGCATAATCCGTTCGGAGCATTGCAGAGGTTTCCTTGTCCATAACTCCCAATATCTCCGGCAGCATTTCTATAACAGTAACTTTAACACCCATGCTGTTGAAGAAAGAAGCAAATTCCATCCCGATAACTCCGCCGCCAATGATAGCAAGAGATTGAGGAAGCTCTTTTAGTTCAAGTGCTTCTTTGGAAGTCCAGTATTCTGTTTCGGATAATCCTTTGATAGGAGGAATTACCGTTTCGGAGCCTGTGCAGAGTAGCAGGAACTTGACTGAGTAAATCTCATTATTACAAGATATACTAATCGTTTCATTTTTCTCACTCTGAATAATCGCTGTACCTTCAACAAGATGAACGCCATAGGCTTTCAGCTTCATACCAACACCGGAGGTGAGTTTCTTAACCACCTTATCTTTACGGCTCATTATCTTTTGAAAATCGAATCCGGGATTAGTATCGGCAAGTATACCGTATTTGGAAGCACTTTTAATATTATCCAATATTTTTGCAGAATAGAGTAGAGTTTTGGTTGGGATGCAACCTTCATTGAGACAGACTCCCCCTATTGCATTCTTTTCAAAAAGAACTGTTTTAAGTCCTCCTGAAGCGGCTCTTTCAGCAGCATTATATCCTGCCGGTCCGCCACCTATAATTGCTAAATCATATATCATAATATATTCCTTATTTATATCAAGTATAAACAAAAAAAACATCAATTAGTTCTAAAACAATGACTTATGCTATAAAATCTTTTAAAGGTAACTTAAATGAAATAAAATTGCAAGTTTTATAATATATTTAAACTTATAACAACCAAAAAGTTTCATTTTTGCTTTTCAGTGAGATACTTCCAAAAACGGACAGGAAGGTGTTGGCGATGAAGCCGTGGGTTTATACGTTCTTTAATAGCTATTGACTTAAAGTACTCTTTCCACATCTGCTGAAAAAGTTTTTCATCGTGCATCATAAGATCTTCGCTCAGCATACCGGTTAATAAATGGGATTCTTTTTCTTCAAAACGAACTTCGGTAACAGTGGAAAGATCGTAATAGTAGCCATATTCACGCTTCAGATCATAAATCAACCATTTCTGGTCGGCAAAACGATCCTGAAAATGGCTCACAACAAGAGAAAGAACATTGTACATTGGTTCTATAGCGGCAAAATAAGTACCATCAACCGCTTTCTGGAAACGGAGGAATTGAAGAACCCGTTCTCTCTCACAACCTACTTTTTTATAGATTTTTGCTATTTCGAGCACATCCGGATCTCCAAAGTTCATTTCTACCGACTTGGGAGAATCTATGTTTTTACGCATATAACGAAAAAGAAGCATATCAATCTCCGGAAGTTCTGAAAGCCAACAAGCTGTAAGGGCTGACAAGGCTGTGCGGGAAAGTTTTTTTTGCAACCCTTTCCACACGCGTTCTGACTTTTCGCTATCTGAGATAACTGTATATGTTTCATCACAAAAAAGTGGCAACGGTTCTCCATCTGCAGCCAATGCCTCGGGAAATGTTTTTCGGTAATAAGCATCGAAAACAGCAGTCAGCAATCCTTCAAAGGTTTTATCATAGATGAAGGTTATCATTCTATTCTTCTTTAAATGGTAAAATCAGCTGTCTATCGTCTACTTTTTTCCCGGGTTTAACCGTGAGCAGGCGCCGAACCGCATCCGGATGCATTTCATTTACAGAGCGCATGGATAGTTCATTGCAAGTAATAAAGTATTGTGCTTTCTTCATCACAACTCCTATTTTCTTGAGTTGATAAGCTCCCAAACGGGAAAAGCGGCGGGAAGCAACAATCAGCTTTGCCGATTTTACGCCAATGCCGGGTACCCGGAGGATCATTTCATAATCGGCCTGATTGATATCAACAGGAAATGATTCGGGATGACGCAATGCCCATGATAACTTGGGGTCTATCTCAAGATCAAGATCGGGAAATGCATCGTTCACAATCTCGTCTACCTTAAACTGATAAAACCGGAGTAGCCAGTCGGCCTGATACAAACGATTCTCGCGCACCAATGGAGGTTGTTTTAAGGCCGGCAAGCGTTTGTCGTATTCATTCACCGAAATATAACCTGAATAATAGACCCGCTTCATACTAGGACGATCATAAAGAGAAGAGGATAGATTAAGAATATCTTTATCAGTATCGGCAGTAGCACCCACAATCATCTGTGTGCTTTGTCCGGCTGGAGCAAACCGGGGGGCGTAACGAAATTTTTTCCGTTCTTCAAGGTTTTCCAGGACTCCCTGCTGAATGTATTGCATTGGTTTAAACACACTCTGAAAATCCTTTTCAGGAGCTAGTCGCTGCAAGCTATGTTCATTAGGAATTTCAATATTTACACTTAAACGATCTGCATACAATCCGGCTTCATTTACAAGTTCCTGACTTGCACCCGGAATACTTTTTAGATGAATATATCCGTTAAATTTGTGTACTAGTCGCAAGTCTTTTGCAACCCGCACCAGTCTTTCCATGGTATAATCGGGATTGCGGACTACCCCAGAACTAAGAAACAATCCTTCGATATAATTTCTACGATAAAACTCAATGGTAAGATCAACTAACTCGGACACAGAAAATGTGGCTCGCCTGATATCATTACTCCGGCGATTGATGCAATAAGCACAATCGTAAATGCAATAATTGGTAAGCATTATCTTTAAAAGCGAAATGCATCGCCCGTCCTCTGCAAAGCTGTGACAGATGCCCCACCCTGCAGCACTTCCTATCCCGCCACTCTTGTTGGTACGGGTAGTTCCGCTGGATGAGCAGGAAACATCATACTTGGCCGATTCTGCAAGTACTTTTAGCTTTTCGAGAACATTCTCATTCATATAATTAAGCCGGAGTTTGTTTCACAAAGATAAGAATATTCTGCATAAGAATGGCAAAATCGGGTTCACTGAATAAAAACGGAAATACAACATTAAGAATCCCAGCTTCGCTGAATATATTTTTTTGTAATCATGATATAAATTACTTTTGTTTCGTAAGAATATGGAGAACATTAAATCTGTATAACCATTATACTTTTAAATTATGCAAATGCATACAAACGATAAAACTGCTTATTCATTTCTGGAAAGAAACATAATACAAAAAACAAGCATTCTTCTTGCTGTTTTCTGCATATTGCTTTCATTCCAGGCTTGCTCCTCGGGTGATGAATTAACAGAAGAAGAGAGTTCCAGTAACGAAACTCCAAGTACTCCGGATGACTCTGACGACTTGGTTGAAAACTCTGAATTCACTAATACTGTTTCCATAACTTTAGGTAGCACTTTATCGGTAACCAATCCATTAGCCGGAAACGGAGTTACGGTGACTCAGGATAATGGGGACGTGATAATAAAGTCTACTGCAGAAAATGTTGCTTATACTTTATCCGGAACTTTAACCGGTGGAGTAAAAATCTATAGTGATTATAAACTTAAATTAACGCTGAACGGAGTTACCATTACCAATTCGGATGGACCGGCTATCAACATTCAATCAAAGAAGCGCATTTTTGTAGTTCTGGCAGATAACACAACTAATACACTGACCGATGGCAGTTCGTATGCAACAAGCAGCGAAGACCAGAAAGGGACTTTCTTTAGTGAAGGACAACTTATATTCAGTGGTAATGGAACACTAGCTCTTACCGGAAAATATAAACATGCACTTAGCTGCGACGATTATATTCGTATTCGCAGTGGTATTATCAATGTAACTTCTGCAGTGACAGACGGTATCCATACAAATGATGCAATTATTATTGATGGCGGCACAATAAACATTAACGCATCCGGCGATGGTATTCAATGTGATGAAGGATTTATTATAGTCAACGACGGAACTATAACTGTCAATACTGTGGATGATGGAATCATAACGTCATACGAAGGTACTGACACATCAATAACACCTTATACCATTATTAATGGTGGAACAATTAGTATTACCACTTCCGGCGCAAGCGGTAAAGCAATAAAGAGCATGGGTGATCTTACTATTAATAAGGGAACAATAACTATAACTACAAGTAAGAGTGAAGCTGAAGGAATTGAGAGCAAGAGTAATCTGATTATCAACGACGGAACAATTGAAGTCAATGCTTATGATGATTGTATCAATGCTAAAAAGACGTTGGTTATTAATGGCGGAACAATTTACTGCTACAGTTCTACCAATGACGGAATAGATTCAAACGGAACAATGACTATTACAGGCGGAACGATTATTTCAGCAGGATCAACCGCTCCGGAAGAAGGTCTGGATTGCGATAATAATACCTTTAAAATAACCGGCGGAACCATTATAGGTATGGGTGGCGCAACAAGTACACCAACATCGAGTGTATGTACTCAATATTCTGCAATAATTGGTAATGTTGGTACACTAAACCAACTGGTACGTATTCAATCGTCTACCGGTGACGAAGTAGTTACCTTCAAAAATCCACGAGCTTATACTACTTTACTATTCAGTAGTCCTAACCTGAAAGCTAATACAAGCTACGTAATTTATACCGGCGGCAGCGCATCAGGTGGAACAGACTTACATGGATTATACACAAACACAACATATAATGCTGGCACACAATCAGCCACTTTCACCACCAGTTCCATTGTGACAACAATAGGCAGCACATCCGGTGGAACACCCGGTGGAGGTGGCGGCTGGCACTAACTTATACCTATCCATCTCTTCATGAATCCCCCTCGTCACAGTACGTGTTGCTGTGTTGGGGGATCTCTCTTTTTATCTATTTTGAAGGTTCAAAATCAAGCGAAATGGAGTTAACACAATGTCGCACGTTTTTAGGAGTAAAACCTTCACCCTTAAATACATGTCCCAGATGCCCACCACATTTAGCACAGACTATTTCAGTACGTTTTCCATCGGCATCGGGAATTCTTTTTATGGCACCAGGAATCTCATCATCAAAACTAGGCCATCCACATCCTGAATCAAATTTATCTTC
>Ga0268263_1002423_pt1 | contig 12239 bp, 10 predicted proteins | sample Biomet5_FD_190358 | JGI IMG/M metagenome (GOLD analysis project Ga0268263, IMG submission 190358) | Microbial communities from bioreactor (seeded with sewage sludge) at LBNL, California, USA - Biofuel metagenome 5 (SPAdes) (version 4) | ecosystem: Engineered > Bioreactor > Anaerobic >... | reverse complement strand
GCTTCAGGTAGCGGTAAATCACCATCGCTTTTCCGGCCTGGATATGGTCGAGAACGTAGCCGTTCTGGATACCGTCGATGTTCATACCTTCGCCTCCAAAAGCTTCAATATCAACGCTTCACGCATGTATTTCCCATACAGCACCTGCTTGAAGTAGCAGGCGCGGGGGTCATCGTCCACGGCGTGGCTGATCTCGTTCACGCGCGGCAGGGGATGCAGCACGCACAAGTCGGCGCGCGCGAGGCGCATCTTTTCGGGATCGAGAATGTAGCTGTCCTTCAGGCGCACGTAATCGGCTTCGTTAAAGAAACGCTCGCGCTGCACGCGGGTCATGTACAGAATATCCAGCGTGCCCATCACGTCTTCCAGTTTGCGTACCTCGGTAAAGGGCACGCCAGCTTTAACCATGTTCTCCCGCAGGTAACCGGGGATGCGCAGCTCTTCCGGGGAGATCAGCACGAAACGGGTATCCGGATAGCGGCTCATGGCGTTGATCAGGCTGTGCACGGTGCGGCCAAACTGCAGGTCGCCGCAAAGACCTACGGTCAGCCCGGACAGTTGCCCCTTCTCCCGACGGATGGTGAGCAGGTCGGCCAGCGTCTGCGTGGGGTGGTTGTGTCCGCCGTCGCCCGCGTTGATGATGGGCACGGGGGAAAAGTGCGCCGCCACGGTGGGCGCGCCCTCGCGCGGGTGACGCATGGCGATGATATCCGCGTAGCAACCCACCACGCGAACCGTATCGCTGATGCTTTCCCCTTTGGAGGCGGAAGAACTGCTGGCTTCCGCGAACCCAAGCACCGAGCCGCCCAGTTCCAGCATCGCCGCCTCAAAGCTTAACCGCGTACGGGTACTGGGTTCGTAAAACAGCGTCGCGATTTTTTTACGGCTCATGGCGGTTGCGTAATCGCCGGGGCGCGCGATGATATCGTCGGCTGTGTTCATCAGCCAGTCCAGATCCTCCATGCTGCAATCGGTAATATCCAGCAAATGGCGCATGCAAATCGTCCTCCCTGTGTTGAATCGGTTCAGCCGCGGGCCATCCAGCTTTCATCCGAAGGGTTATCGCGGAAGCGCAGCAGCCCTTCCCGCTGCGCGGGGGTGATGTAGCCGGTGTCCACCGCAACCTCCGCAAGCACATCCAGATTGGACAGGCTCACGTTTTTCACATTGGCTTCGGCCAGCCTTTCCAGCCCCTTGTGCATCCCGTAGGTGAAGATGCTGGCGATGCCCAGCACTTCTGCCCCGGCCTGCCGCAACACATCCACCACTTCGATTACGCTGCCGCCGGTGGAAATCAGGTCCTCAATCACGACCACCTTTTGTCCGGCTTCCAGCTTCCCTTCGATCTGGTTGCCGCGCCCGTGATCTTTGGCGCCGGAGCGCACGTACCCCATGGGCAAATTCATCAGGTGGGCCACAATGGCCGCGTGCGCGATGCCCGCGGTGCTGGTGCCCATCAATACTTCGCAGGCGGGGTATTCCCGGCGAACAATTTCCATCAGCCCTTTTTCCACCTGAGTACGCACTTTGGGCGCGGTCAGGGTGAGGCGGTTATCGCAGTAGATCGGGCTTTTGATGCCGCTGGCCCAGGTGAAAGGCTCGTCCGGGCGCAGGAACACGGCGCGGATGGAGAGAAGCGCCTCGGCGATTTTGCGTTGAGGTTCGTTCTGCATGGGGGTAACCTCCCTTTCCTTACTGTAAAAATCCCTGTACGCAGCGGCGGTAGGCGGCTACCGGGTCTGCAGCCTGCGTAACCGGGCGGCCGACTACGATAAAGTCGCTGCCGCCGAGCCTGGCTTTTTCCGGGGTGGTGATGCGGGCCTGATCGTCGGCGGCGGAATCGGCGAAGCGGATACCCGGCGTGACGGTGAGGAAATCCTGCCCGCAGGTTTCTTTGACTGCCGCGGCTTCCAGCGGGGAGCACACCACGCCGTCCAACCCAGCCAGCCGGGCGTTCTGCGCGTAGTGCATCACGGTTTGCGCCATCGGGGTACGAATCAGCAGTTCCCGGTACATCTGCTCCTCTCCGGTGGAGGTGAGTTGGGTAACGGCAATCAGCAAGGGGCGGGTGCCATCCGGCCGGGTCAGGCCCTCGCGCGCCGCTTTCATCATTTCCACGGTGCCTGCCGCGTGACAATTGACCATATCCACATCCAAGGCGGAAAGCACGCGCATGGCGCGCTTGACGGTATTGGGGATGTCGTGCAGTTTCAGGTCGAGGAAGATTTTATGGCCGCGGGATTTGATCTGCCGGACAATTTCCGGGCCTTCGGCGTAGTATAGCTCCATGCCGATCTTCACGAACGGTTTTTCCGTCGGAAACATCTCCAGAAAGTCACAGGTCTCTTTCCCCGTAGGAAAGTCCAGCGCCAGAATGACATCGCTTTTCGCCTGTTGGGTCATTTCCACGCACCTCCGATGATGTTTTGTAAGGAACGGATATGATATTTCTCCATCGCCTGCGGCAGCGCCTCGATGATTTCCTTACAGGCAAAGGGGTTCACCAGATTCTGCGCGCCCACCTGTACGGCGGTTGCGCCCGCATACATCATTTCCAGCACATCCTCGGCGCTGGCGATTCCGCCCATGCCGATGACGGGGATATGTATGGCCTGCGCAACCTGCCACACCATCCGAAGCGCCACCGGGAAAATCGCCGGGCCGGACAGCCCGCCGGTGCGGTTCGCCAGCAGGGGTTTGCCGGTTTTCAGGTCGATCCGCATACCCAGCAGGGTGTTAATCAGGCTGAGGCCGTCCGCGCCCGCGTCTTCGCAGGCCCGCGCAATGGATACGATGTCCGTCACGTTCGGACTCAGCTTGATATAGACTGGCTTTGCGGTCACCGCCTTCACCGCCCGGGTGACAGCCGCCGCGTTTTCCGCGCTGGTGCCGAAAGCCATGCCGCCGCCATGTACATTGGGGCAACTCACATTCACTTCCAGCCAGCCCACCTGAGGCTGCGTATCCAGCAGACGGGCAACTTCCACATATTCTTCAACCGAGAAGCCGCTGATGTTGGCCATGACCGGCTTGTGAAAAAAGGCGGCCAGTTCCGGCAGCTCGTGGTCGATCACATGCTGTACGCCCGGGTTTTGAAGGCCGACGGCGTTGAGCATCCCCGCTGTGCACTCCGCCACGCGGGGTGTAGGGTTACCGAAACGCGGTTCCAGCGTAGTGCCCTTGAAGGAAAAGGTGCCCAGTATATTAATATCGTAGTATTCCCGAAACTCCTTACCAAAGCCGAACGTGCCGCTGGCGGGGATGACCGGGTTATCCAGCCGGATGCCGGAAAGGGTTACGCCTGTGTCTGCCATTCAATTTCCTCCCGGCCGAACACCGGCCCGTCCTTGCAAACGCGCTTCGGCCCGTTTCTGGTTTGGATGGTGCAGCCCATGCACGCGCCGAAACCGCAGGCCATGCGGCTTTCCAGGCTGAACTGCCCGCCGACTCCGTGCTTTTCGCAAAAGGCGTTCGCGGCTTTCAGCATCGGCAGGGGGCCGCAGGCGTAGACGAAATCGAACCGCCCGGCGAAGGTTTCCGCCGCGTCGGTGGCGAAACCGCGCACGCAGGCGCTGCCGTCCGCAGTGGAAACAAGGGTAGGGATACCCAGCCCTTCAAACTCTTTTTGCAGGATGATGTCGCCCTCGCAGTTAAAACCCAGCGCGGCCATGGGCGCTTGTCCGACGGCCAGCAATCGCTTTGCCAGCCCGTACAGCGGGGGTGTGCCCACGCCGCCGCCCAGCAGCAGGGGAGCTTTTCCACAGTTGGTATCAAAGCCGTTGCCAAGCCCGGTCAGCAGATCCAGCGACGTGCCCGCGAGCACCTGGCTTAACGCTTCGGTGCCGTGCCCCACGGTTTTATACACCAGCGTAACCCAGCCGCTTTCGGCGGCCTCCCAGTCATAGACGGACAGGGGGCGGCGCAGGTAGAAACCGGGAAGGCTGACCTGCGCGAACTGCCCGGGGCGGGTAAACGCGCGCGTGTCGCCCATCAGCGTGATCCGGTATACGCTCTGGGCAAGCGGCAGGTTCTCGGTTACGGTAAACTGCATAAGCCCTCACTTTTCCGCGTCGATGGTGGAGACGCACAGGGTGATTTCCTCCAGCACGTCCAGCAGCACGCGCACGGTATCTAGCGCGGTAAAAATGGTTACATTGTTTTCCACGGCGCAGCGGCGGATGACCGCGCCGTCGCTTTCGTGGCTGTCGCTGCCGGGGGTGCGGGTGTTGATAACGTAGTTGACGTGCCCCTGCCGCAGGGATTCCAGAATTTCCTCGCTGCCCTCACTGATCTTGCGGCGTTCGCGGGTGCGGATGCCGTTCTTCTTCAGGTATTCCGCTGTGCCGTGCGTGGCCTCGATGTTGAAACCGAGGTTATAGAAGCGGCGAATCAGCGGCAGGGCCTCGGCCTTGTCCTGATCGGCGATGGTGACGAACAGGGTGCCGTAGTTGCTGACATTCATTCCGCTGGAAAGCATGGCCTTGTACAGGGCGCGGTTTAGGGTGTTGTCGTAGCCGATGGCCTCGCCGGTGGATTTCATTTCCGGGCTTAAATAGGCGTCCATGCCGCGCAGTTTGCTGAAACTGAAGGCCGGGGCCTTCACGTACCAGCGCTTCCGTTCCGGGGCGATCACGTCCGTAATGCCCTGATCCCGCAGGGTCTGGCCCAGCATCACGCGGGTGCCGATGTCCGCCAGCGGCACGCCGGTCGCCTTGCTCAGGAACGGCACCGTGCGGCTGGAACGGGGGTTGACCTCGATCACGTACACCTTATCGCCGGGGGCCACAATGAACTGGATATTGTAAAGCCCGACGATGCCGATGCCCAGTCCCAGGCGAACCGTATAATCCGTGATGGTCTTTTTCGCCTGATCGCTTACGCTGAAGGTGGGGTATACGCTGATACTGTCGCCGCTGTGGATGCCGGTGCGTTCCACATGTTCCATAATGCCGGGGATATACACGTTCGTCCCGTCGCACACGGCGTCGGTTTCCAGCTCGCGGCCGACGATGTATTTATCCACCAGCACCGGCTCGTCCTCATCCAGCAACACGGCGGTGTGCAGGTAGTGCCGCAGCGCTTTTTCGTTGTTGACGATCTGCATGGCGCGACCGCCCAGCACGTAGCTGGGGCGTACCAGCACGGGGTAGCCGATGCGTTCGGCGGCCTTGACCCCCGCCTCGATATTGGTGACGGCCTCGCCCTGCGGCTGCGGGATTTGCAGCTGGTTCATGATTTTTTCGAAGGAATCCCGATTTTCGGCGCGGTTGATGGCGAGCACATCTGTGCCGATCATCTTTACGCCCATCTGGTGCAGGCGCTCCGCCAGGTTGATGGCCGTCTGCCCGCCAAGGCTTACGATGACCCCTTCGGGTTTTTCCAGCGCAAGGATGTTCATCACATCCTCCACCGTGAGGGGTTCAAAGTACAGTTTATCGCTGGTGGTGTAGTCGGTGGATACGGTTTCCGGGTTGTTGTTGATAATGATCGCCTCGTACCCGGCGGCCCGAATGGTCCAGATGGCGTGCACGGTGGAGTAATCGAACTCCACCCCCTGCCCGATGCGGATGGGGCCGGAACCCAGCACCACAATCTTTTTCCGGTCGGATACGATGGACTCGTTTTCTTCCTCGTAGGTGGAGTAGAAGTAGGGCACGTAGCTGTCAAACTCGCTGGCGCAGGTGTCGATCATTTTATATACGGGCATCAGGCCAAGCTTCTGCCGCAGGCGGAAGACTTCGCCTTCCTTGAGGCCCCAGAGCTGGCCGATGTATTTGTCGCTTATGCCCATGCGCTTGGCGGCGTACAGGATGTCCGGATCGTTTTTCCCCGCGAGCAGCGGCGTTTCAAACTCCACGATGTTCTTGATCTTTTCCAGAAAGAACATATCGATCATCGTCTGGTTGTAGATCAGGCTAAGATGAATGCCCATACGGATCAACTGTGCGATGGCGAACAGCCGGTCGTCGGTCGCGTCGTGGATGTAGGCTAGCAGTTGGTCTGTCGTCCAGCCGTCGAATTTGTGGATGTACAGGTGGCAGGCGCCCACTTCCAGCGAGCGTACCGCCTTGAGCAGGCTTTCCTCAAATGTGCGGCCGATGCTCATCACTTCGCCGGTCGCCTTCATCTGGGTGGAAAGCTTGTTGCTGGACCCTTCCAACTTATCAAACGGGAAGCGCGCGATCTTGGTGACGATGTAATCCAGTGCCGGCTCGAAACTGGCGGGGGTGTTGGCCAGCGGAATCTCATTGAGCAGCATCCCGACCGCGACTTTGGCGGACACCCGGGCGATGGGGTAACCGCTGGCCTTGCTGGCCAGCGCCGAGGAGCGGCTGACGCGCGGGTTGACCTCGATGACATAGTACTGGAAGCTGAAGGGGTCCAGCGCAAACTGCACGTTGCAGCCGCCCTCAATCTTCAGCGCCCGGATGATGCGCAGCGCGCTGTCCCGAAGCATATGATATTCTTTGTTGGTCAGGGTCTGGCTGGGGCAGACGACGACCGAGTCGCCGGTGTGCACGCCTACGGGGTCCAGATTTTCCATATTGCAGACGGTGATGGCGGTGTCGTTGTGATCGCGCATCACCTCGTACTCAATTTCCTTGAACCCCTTGATGCTCTTTTCCACCAGCACCTCGGTGACTGGGGATAGCTTCAGCGCGTTTTTAAGCAGCGGTATCAGCTCGGTCTCGTCGTCCGCAAAGCCGCCGCCTGTGCCGCCCAGCGTGAAGGCGGGGCGCAGCACCACGGGGTAACCGATGGTTTCCGCCGCGCGCTTGCCTTCCTCCAGCGTGTGCGCGATCATTGAAGGCAGCACCGGCTCGCCCAGACTCTGGCACAGTTCCTTAAACTTTTGGCGGTCTTCGGCCTTCTCGATGGAATCGAAGGTGGTGCCGAGGATTTCCACCTGACATTCGTTCAGAATCCCCTTGCGGGAAAGCTGCATGGCCAGGTTGAGGCCGGTCTGGCCGCCCAGCCCCGGCAAGATGGCGTCCGGGCGCTCAAAGCGCAGGATTTTCGCCACATACTCCAGCGTGAGGGGTTCCATGTATACCTTGTCGGCGATGTGGGTATCCGTCATGATGGTGGCGGGGTTGGAGTTGACGAGGATCACCTCGAACCCTTCCTCCCGGAGCGCCAGGCAAGCCTGCGTGCCCGCGTAGTCAAATTCCGCCGCTTGGCCGATGATGATGGGACCGGACCCGATCACGAGAATCCGGTGGAGGTCTGTGCGTTTAGGCATGGGGGTTCTCCTCCTTTGCGGCGGCCATATGGCCGATAAAGCGGTCGAACAGGTAGGCGCTGTCCTGTGGGCCGGGTGTGCTTTCCGGGTGATACTGCACTGAGAACAGCCGGTCCCCGACGCACTCCATGCCTTCGGCGGTATGGTCCAGCAGGTTCTGGTGCGTCAGCATCAGCCCTGTACCGGTCAGGCTGTCCACATCCACCGCGAAGGAGTGGTTTTGGCTGGTAATCTCGATCTTTCCGGTGCGCAGGTCCATCACTGGGTGGTTGCCGCCGCGATGGCCGAATTTCATCTTAAAGGTTTTTGCGCCGTAGCTCAGCGCGATCATCTGGTGCCCGAGGCAGATGCCGAAGATGGGCAGTTTCCCGCGCAGGGCGCGCACCGTGTCGATCACGGGGGTGACGTCCTCCGGGTCGCCGGGGCCGTTGGAGAGGAAAAGCCCGTCCGGCATAAAGCTCATGATCGTATCGGCGGGGGTGTCGTAGGGTACCACCAGCACGTTGCAGTTGTGCTCCCGCAGTTTGCGGATGATGTTCAGCTTTACGCCGCAGTCAATGCACACCACGTTGTAGCGCGCGTTGGGGGTACGTGCGTACCATTTCTTTTTACTGCTTACGCGGGCGACCACGTCGTGCGGGTAGTCGTAGGTGCGGATGCGTTCCAGCGCCTCCTCGCGTGTGACGTTCGGGTCGCACAGCAGCGCGCGCTGGCTGCCCTCGTTGCGGATCATCCGGTTGATTTTACGGGTATCGACGCCCTGAATGCCGGGGATGCCGTTTTCCTCCAGCAGTTCCCCCAGCGTTTTAGTGTAGCGGAAATTGCTGGGCAGGTCGTTATATTCCCGCACCACCAGCGCGCCCAGGCTGGGTGTGCGGGTTTCGGAATCCTCGTCGGTCACGCCGTAGTTGCCGATCAGGGGATAGGTCATCACCACCATCTGCGCGGTATAGCTGGGGTCGGTCACAATCTCCTGATAGCCGACCATGGAAGTGTTGAAAACCATTTCGCAAAGGGCGTCGGCTTTTGCGCCGAAACCCGTGCCTAAAAATTCGGAACCGTTTTCCATCACCAGTTTGCGGTTCAGCATTGCCATACGGTGTTGCCTCCTGCCAAAGTGAGTCGATTCTGTCCGTAGACCGTGGCGCCCGCGAAAGGAGTGGAGTGCCCCAGAGAGTAAAATTCCTCCGGGTTGACCTTCCAGCTTCGCGATAAATCCCATACGGTCAGGTTCGCGGCCTGCCCGGGGGTAAAATCCATCGGCGGCAGGCCAAATCGCTTGCGCGGCGCGTCCGTCATCATTTCCAGCAGCCGTTCCAGCGGCATTTTGCCGGTGCGTACCAGTCCGGTGTAAAGGACTGCGAACGCACATTCCAGCCCGGTTACGCCCATCAGGCTCTTTTCAAGCCCCCGGGCCTTTTCCTCCGTGCTGTGCGGGGCGTGGTCAGTGGCGATCATGTCGATGGTGCCGTCCAGCGCTCCGGCCAGCACCGCGTCCCGATCCGCCGGGCTCCGAAGCGGCGGGTTCATCTTGAACCGTCCGTCCTCCCGCAGGTCCTCGTCGCACAGCAGCAGGTAGTGGGGCGCGGTTTCGCAGGTGACGTCCACCCCTTCGGCCTTGGCTCGTCGGATCAGCGCCACGCTTTCCAGGCAGCTGACGTGGCAGACGTGGTAGCGACAGCCGGTTTCTTTGGCTAAGCGCAGATCGCGTTCCACCGCGCGCCATTCGCTTTCCGAACTGATCCCCCGGTGCCCGTGCGCGTGGCAGTAACCCCCGTCGTGGATGTAGCCGCCGTGAAGCAGATCGTTCTGCTCGCAGTGGGCGGCCAGCAGCCCGCCCAGTTCGGCGATACGCCGCATGGCCTGCCGGGTTACGCCGTCGTTCTGCACGCCGTGACCGTCGTCCGAAAAGCCGGCTACATGGGGCAGCAGCGCACGATACTCCGCGCATTCTTCGCCCTGCTGGCCGACGGTGATACAGCCGTAGGGGAGGACCTGCACACAGGCATCCCGACGGATCAGCTGCAGTTCTTCTTCCAGATGCGCCGGGCTGTCGGGCGGCGGGTTCAGGTTGGGCATGGCGCATACCGTGGTGTAACCGCCGTGCGCCGCCGCGCGTGTGCCGGTGGCGATGGTTTCTTTATACGAAAAACCCGGTTCCCGCAGATGAACGTGAACATCTACGAAACCGGGTGAAACGATACAATTTCCAATGGAATCAACAGGAACAACTGGAACACCCTTCGACTTGGCGAACGATTCATTGACGATATCGCCCTGATAAAATGCGATATCGCATTTGCAGAGCTTACCCTGCCGGTAGACTGTCGCGCCCTTCAGCAAGCCGTCCACTGCGTAGCTCCCCTTCCGCCTGACGATGCGGGTTCCGCATACTCAACTATATATAATACGCGCCTGTCGGCATTATGTCAAGCTTAAAAACGATTTCTTTTTCGTTTTGCGAAATTTTCTCTGCGGAACAGGAACCGATCTCCAAATTCTGCTTGCGGTGAAGTGTTAATAGCAGTATAATACACCAATAACCTGCGGGTTATCGATTTGGTCAAAGGCGGGCAATGGCGGCGGAGACGATGGCGCGGCCATCCTTTCTTTTACCCGTTTACTGCCGGGGACCGGGCTGCCTGAAGGAGGAGCCGACCTTGACAAACTGGCTGATCCGGCATTTTGTGAAAAATTATCAGGATACCGCGAACCGAAAGGTACGTGCGGCATACGGCACATTGGGAACCCTGACAGGGATCCTTGTGAATGTGTTGCTTTCCGCAACTAAATTCGCTCTGGGGCTGCTGAGCGGGTCGCTGGCGATTACCGCCGACGCTGTAAACAACCTGTCCGACGCGGCGGGAAGCATTATGTCCTTCATCTCCGTGCGTCTGGCGGAAAAACCGGATGACAAGGAGCATCCCTTCGGGCATGGGCGCATGGAGTACATCGGCGCGCTGGCCGTTGGGGTACTGGTTGTGGTAGCCGGGGTAAAGCTGCTGGGCGAAGGGCTGAACGCGGTGCTGCACCCCGCGGCGCTTTCGGCGGGCGTGCTGGTGATGGTCCTGCTCGCATTGTCTATTCTGGCAAAATTGTGGCTTTTTTTCTATTACCGGACGATTGCGCGTAAAATTGACAGCGAACCGTTGGCCGCCGCTTCCAAAGACAGCATCAGCGATGTGGCCGCGACGAGCGCGGTACTGCTCAGCGTTGTACTGGAAAAAGCTTTCGGATGGCAGATTGACGGGTACATCGGTCTGGTTGTGGCGTTGTTCGTATTCAAAACAGGGATTTCCGTATGTAAAGGCACCGTGGACCGGCTGTTGGGTGAAAAGCCTAACCCGGAGCTGACTCAGGAGATTAAAGTAAAATTGCTTTCTTACGATGGTATCCGGGGCGTGCACGATCTGGTGGTGCACGATTACGGGCCGGGCCGCTGCATTGCGTCGGTACATGCGGAGGTAAGCGCGACAGGAGACATTGTGGCGGTGCACGAGGTGATTGACCGCGCGGAGCGGGAACTGAAGAAGGACCTGGGCATTGTGGTGTGCATCCACATGGACCCAACCGTAACCGACGACCCTCAGGTGAACGAGGTCCGGAAACGTATGGAAGCGTTCCTGAAGGATACGGACGAGCGGCTGACCCTGCACGATTTCCGGATGGTGCCGGGGCAGAAGCAGATCAACCTGATTTTTGACTGCTTGCTGCCGGATGGCTATGAAGATATCGAAGGGCTGAGGGAGCAACTGGCGGCTTTTGCCCATGGACTGGACCCGCGGTACGAAGTGGTTGTGCAGTTTGACACCGATTTCTCCTGACCGGCAGGGAAATGCGGGAGGCAAGCGTATGAGAAACCAAAGCCGTTCTCTTTGGCGGCGTGCCGTTGCCATGCTTGTGATGGCGCTGCTTCTTTTTATTGCATATCCCAATGCCATGGCACAGGGGGTCGACCCTTCCGATGCGGTGCTGGTGCCAGTGACCGAAGCGCCGTGGCTGGTACACCCGGGAACAACGACGGAACCGGCGGACAATGGGGATGATCATCAGCTGAACGCTGCCAGCGGCGCTGCGGAAACGGTGCTTCCGCCTCCGGGCGGGCAGGATGCTACGCAGACGGCCAGCGTATTGCCTGCCGTGCTGGGCCTTGGCGACCCAACCACCCTGCGGGTACTGCTGATTGGCACGGATGCGTACACGGTAAAACAACGGGGACGGAGCGACACCATGCTCCTGTTCCAGATCAACGTACAGACGGGGCAGATCCGGCTGGTTTCCTTCCTGCGCGATCTGTATGTGAAGATCCCCGGGCATGGCAAAACGCGGCTGAACGCCGCGTATGTCTTTGGTGGCGCCGAACTGCTGAAGCAAACGCTTCTTAACAATTTCGGCGTAACGGTTGACCGCACCGTGGCGGTGAACTTTTCGCTGATGGTACAGGTAATCGATCAGATCGGCGGGGTCACGGTGGATGTGAGCGCGTCGGAACGGAAACAGCTGAACTCGATTTTGAAATATTATAACACCCAGAACGGATACCCTAAAAACGACCAACTGCTGGAAAGCGCGGGGGAGCAGACGCTGACCGGCAAACAGGCGCTGTGCTACAGCCGGATACGAAAAATTGACAGCGATTTTCAGCGGGTTAACCGACAGCGCAAGGTGATCGAAGCGGCGTACGCGCGCCTGCGCCAGCTGGACGCGCTTACGCTTGGCAATCTGGTACTGCAGGTGCTCCCGCAAATCTGGACGGATATGACCCTGGCGGACGCGGCTTCGCTGGTGCCCGTACTGCTGAGTCTTGGCGATGTAAACTGGGACAGCCTGACTGTGCCGGTCAGCAACGGTTACAGCAGCCAGAACATCGCCGGGATGGATGTGCTGGTGCCCAATCTGGACCGTAACCGGGACGCGATCGCGCAATTTTTACAGTAATTATAATTTTGAAGAAGTAACGCCCCGTCGGAAGCTGATCCGGCGGGGTGCTTAGGCT
>Ga0268263_1002421_pt1 | contig 12266 bp, 9 predicted proteins | sample Biomet5_FD_190358 | JGI IMG/M metagenome (GOLD analysis project Ga0268263, IMG submission 190358) | Microbial communities from bioreactor (seeded with sewage sludge) at LBNL, California, USA - Biofuel metagenome 5 (SPAdes) (version 4) | ecosystem: Engineered > Bioreactor > Anaerobic >... | reverse complement strand
CCTTGCTGTACAAGGGGTTGGGGAGCGGAGCGACGTTTTTTGCGAAGACAGGGGTTCGCAAAAAATTCGGCGTTTTGAGGCTGTCAAAAAGGCTTTTTTGACAGCCTCAAAGAAAATCAGCGTCTCACCTCAGGGTGGGACGCTGATTTTTTAATACTCGTAAATGCCGCCGCCGATGAATTCCCGGATCATGGCGTCCGGCGCGACGTATTTTTCGTCGATCACGCCGAACAGCTGCAGGGCGGGCAGCACGGCCTTGAGCTCCTCAAAACGCTCGATGCCCTCCGGCACGGACTGGAACAGCTTGGTGGCCGTCTCGTTCATCACGGCCAGCTCGTAGGGGAAGGAGGAATCGAACTGGTAGTTGGCCTTGTGCTTGTAAGGGGAGATGTTGGCCTTCTCGCCCCGGCGGACGTTGGCCCACATGGCCATGGTGTAGGCGGGGTCGGCACCCCGGAAGTTGTGGTCCCGCACCATGCGCCGCACCAGACGGAACCAGGTGCCCTTGAACACCACCTGGTCGTTGAACATCACGTCGCTGCGGGCGGAAATATACAGCTTGAACGCCTCGGGATGCGCGCAGGTGATCATGTCGTTGAGGGCGTGGATGCCCTCGAACACCACAATCTCGTCCTTTTTCAGCTGGATGGATTTGGACGGCTCGGTGACCCGCATCTGGCGGGAAAACTCGTATTTCGGCACGAAGATCTTTTCCCCCCGGGAGAGCATGGTGAAATGCCTGTTCAGCAGCTCCATGTCCAGGCACCGGGGAGATTCCAGATCCAGCTCGCCCTCCGGGGTGCGCGGCGCGGTCCCGGGATCGACCGTCTTGAAATAATCGTCCATGCTGACGTAATGCGTGCCTACCCCGCGCTTCTCCAGCGCCTCTGCGATCTTCATGGAGGTGGTGGTCTTGCCGCTGCCGGAGGGGCCGGAGAGCAGCACGATGGGGCTTTGGGCAGTGTTTTTGACGATCAGGTCCGCGGCGTGATCCACGCGCTTGTTGTAGGCCGCGTCGCACTCCTTCACAAAGCCCTCGGGGTCGAACACGGTTTTAATATTGATGTCAGAAAGCTGATAAGCCATTGTAAAACTCCTTTATGCGTATTTTATCAGCGCAGGTATGCCGGATGCCCGCGATATATTCCGCCGGATACTTGGGCGCGGTGAGCCGGATGTTTTTGCCGTTGCCCGGCGCCACCAGCTTGGTGGAGCCGCCGCCGCCCATGGCCAGGATGGAGCACAGCTCCTCCATGATGCAGATGTTGTAGAGATTCCCGTGTCCCGGCGCCGTCCAGCCCACGTTCTCAAATCCGCCGGACATGAATTTCTGCCGGTAGAGATAATAGGGCACATAGCCGTCCCGGCGCAGCGCGTCCCCGGCGTAATCCAGCATGGCGCCGACCTCCGGCGCGGTGGGCAGCAGCGCCCCCTCCAGCGTGATGCGCGACCCGCGCTTGAGGGAGAGGGTGTGCACGGTGACATTCTCCGGCGCCAGCGCCAGCACCGTGTCCACCGTGGCGCGAAAGCGCTCTGCCGTATCCGCCGTGAGGCCCGCGATGAGATCCATGTTGACCTCGAAGCCGCCCACCCGGCGCACCGTGTTCAGCGCGTCCGTCACGTCTCCGGCGGTGTGCCTGCGGCCGATGGCGGCCAGTACCTCGTCCGACATGGTCTGGGGGTTCACGCTGACCCGGGTGACGCCCCGGGCCTTCAGCACCCGCAGCTTTTCTTCCGTGATGGTGTCGGGCCGGCCGGCTTCCACAGTATATTCCTTTATGCCCGAAAGGTCAAAGACCGCCGCCAGGCGGCCGCACAGGGCGTCCAGCTGGGGGGCGGACAGGGTGGTGGGCGTGCCGCCGCCCATATAGACGGAAATCACCCGCAGGCCCAGCGCCCGGACGATCTCCCCCGTGGCGTCGATCTCCTGCGCCAGCGCGTCCAGAAACGGGGGGATGAGCGCCATGCTTTTTTCCACCGACTGGCTGACGAAGCTGCAGTAGGCGCAGCGGGTGGGGCAGAAGGGGATGCCCACATACAGGCACACGTCCCGGGGGGAGAGGCTCTCCGCCGCCCGCTCCGCCGCCAGGGCGGCGTCCAGACACAGCGCCGCCCGCTGAGGCGCGACGTCGTATTCCGCGATGAAACGCCGGAGGGCTTCCTCCGGCGGCAGGCCCTGCCGCAGCAGGGCGGTCATCAGCTTGCCCGGGCGCACGCCCGTCAGCGCGCCCCAGACCGGTTTTTCGCGGCCCGCCCGCATGGCCGCGCGGTAGAACGCGGTCTTGACCATCCGCTGGGTGCAGCGATCCTCCAGCACGGCGTCCGTCATCAGCGCGTTTTTCATGGCGGCCCGGCCGGTATGGCACACGCCGTCCCGCCACAACAGACAGGTGACGGTGGTGTACACCGCCCCCCGGCTGCTGTTGAGCTCCACCCGGTCGCCCTCCGGCCGGCCCGCGGGGTATTCCGGGCGCTGGTCGGGGTAGAGGGTCAGCAGCATCTGCTCGGCGGCGTATTTGTTGTCGTGTCCCCGCAGGTAGATCTTCACAATTGCGCTCCTTTGCGTCCTGCCATAGTAAATTATCATTATATCATTAAAGGGAAATAACACAATCCCGGAGAAATAAACGAAAAAATTTCAAATATTTATAAAATATGTTTGAAATTCCTACTTGACTTGTGATATTATGTTAACATTAGGGCGATATGAGAAAATGGAGCGAAATTATGTTTGAAGTCGGCGACAAGATCATTTACAACGAAAACGGCGTCTGCACCGTGGCGGATGTGGGGCCCATCGAAATGGGCAGCGGCGACAGACTTTACTATACGCTGTCGCCCATGGTGGGTACGGGCACGTTCTATGCCCCCGTGGATTCCAAGGTCTATATGCGCAGCGTCATGACCAAGACCGAGGCCGAGACTTTTATCGACAGCATCCCCCGGATCGAACCCGCGGTGTGCCACGACGTGCGCTTCACCCATGTGGACGCCTTTTATAAGGAGATGTTCCGCAAGCACACCTGCGAAGCGCTGGTGGCCCTGCTCAAGGGCATCTACGGGCAGGAGCGCGCCAACCGCTCCAACCGTATCGACACGGTCACCAAGCGGGCCAAGGAGATCCTCAACGGCGAGTTGTCCGTGGCCACCGGCATCCCCTACGAGAAGATCGAGGATTACATCCAGTCCCGGCTGGAGGACGACAAAAGCTGAACAAGGCAAAAAAGACGGCCCCAAATGGGGCCGTCTTTTTTGCCTTGCGGGATCAGTCCACCGCGTACTGTTCGGCGCGCTCGGCGGCGAAGTCCGCAAAACGCCGGGCGGCGGGGGCCAGCGTCTCCGGGATGGCCAGACCGATCTCCACCGGCTGGGGCGGGTTCAGCGGCTTGACGGCTACCCGGCCCGTCCAGTCCCGGGACACCAGCGACTGGTTCAGGCTGACGCCCAGACCCGCCTCCACCATGAGATAGGCGGCGTAGTTGTCCGACGCGGTGAAGTGGACGTTGGGCGTGATACCGCCCCGGTCCAGCAGCAGAGAGCAGTCCGTATCGCTGGTGTGGGTGATGTCGATGTACGGGTCCTTGGCAAATTGCTCCAGCGGGAAGGTGGGCGCCGAGACCAGCGGGTGCCCCGCCGGCAGCCAGGCCACCATCTCCTCGATGGCCAGGGGCAGCCAGTGGAAGTTCCCCTCCCGGCGGCTGATGAGACACAGGTCGGCGCGGTGCTCGTCCATGGCGACGGTCAGCTCGCTGCTGATGCCGTCCAGCACGCGCACTTCGATCTTGGGATACACCTGGCAGAAATCGGAGATCACCTTGAACAGCCAGCGGTAATAGCCGCCGGAGGACACGCCCACCGTGACTACGCCGGTCTCCAGCCCGCGAATCTCGGAGGTGGACTGCTCAAACTGGTCGCCGTAGCTGCACAGGGCGCGAAAGAGCGGCATCAGACGCTCGCACTCCCCGGTGGGGGTCACGCCGCTGCGGGAGCGCACCAGCAGCGGAAAGCCCGCGTCGGCCTCCAGCGCGGCCATCATGCGGCTGATGCCGGAGGGCGTGTAGCCCAGCTTTTCCGCGGCGGCGGAGAGACTGCCCGTTTCAATGGTGCACAGCAGAGCTTTGCATTTTTCAGTATCCATAATCAGGGCTCCTCCTTTGACAGTTCTTCAAGCGAGGCTTGATTAAAAGCTTCTTTACTCAAAGATACCGCCCCGGTCCGCCGTTGTCAAGACCCATCGGATTTTTCCCCGTCCCGCCGTTGCATTGGCGGGGCGGGATTGGTATAATAACCACAAACACAAAGAATAAGAGTCGGAGGGCGCCATGAAAAACATACTCATGATCGGCACGGGCGGCACCATCGCCTCGGAGGTCACCGGCGAGGGGCTGACCCCGGAGCTGACCCCGGAGCAGCTGATGGAATATGTCCCCGGCGTGTCGGAGCTGTGCCGGGTGCGCTGCCTGCCGCTGTTCAACATCGACAGCACCAACATGACCCCCGCCCACTGGCTGGCGGCGGCGCGCGCCGTGCGGGACAACTACGATTCCTGCGACGGCTTCGTCGTCACCCACGGCACGGACACCATGGCCTACACCGCGGCGGCGCTGTCCTATCTCGTTCAGGGCAGCCCCAAGCCCATCATTTTCACCGGGGCGCAGAAGCCCATCAACTTCGACAGCACCGATTCCAAGGTCAACCTGCGGGACGCCTTCATCACGGCCTGCGCCGACGGCATCAGCGGGGTGAACATCGTGTTCAACGGCAAGGTCATTCTTGGCACCCGGGCCCGCAAGACCCGCTCCAAGAGTTTTCAGGCCTTCTCCAGCATCAATTACCCCTACGTTGCCACCCTGCAGGACGGCTATCTGATGCAGTACATCCGGCAGGAGGCGCTGCCTGCCCCCCTGTTCTGCGACACGCTGGACGCCAACGTGGGTCTGGTAAAAATGATCCCCGGCATCGATTTCGAGCTTATTGATTTTCTGCTGCGGCGCAAGGACGCGGTGATCATCGAGAGCTTCGGCGTGGGCGGGCTGCCCAGCTACAATTCCGACCAATTTTTCGACATCATCACCAAGGGCATCCAAAACGGCAAGATCATCATCATGACCACCCAGGTGCCCAACGAGGGCAGCGATCTGGCCGTCTATAACGTGGGCCACCGGCTGAAGGGCTGGCGCAACGTGCTGGAGGCCTACGACATGACCACGGAGAGCGTGCTGGCCAAGATCATGTGGATCCTGGGCCGGACCCGGGACTGGGAGGAGATCTCCCGGCTGTTCTACAAGCCCGTGGCCAACGACATTTTATACCGAGGCTGACCATGAAGACTGTTGCGATCATCGGCGGGGGCGCCTCCGGCATGGCGGCGGCCATCGCCGCGGCGGAGGACGCCGACAACCATATCCTTCTCTACGAGCGGCAGCAGCGGGTGGGCCGCAAGCTCCTCAGCACCGGCAACGGCCGCTGCAACCTCACCAACACCGGCGCGGTGCCGGCCCGCTACCACGGCGGCGCGGATTTCGCCGCCGCCGCGCTGACCGCGTTCCCGCCGGAAGCGGCGCTGGCGTTCTTCCGCGCGCTGGGCCTGGTCACGGTGACGGAGCCGGGGGGCCGGGTGTACCCGCTGTCCGATTCCGCCAACTCCGTGGTGGACGTGCTGCGCTTCGCCCTGCAAAAGGACAACGTCGAGCTGCGTACCGCCACCCCGGTGACGGGCATCGTCCGTAAGGGCGCGGGCTTCCTTGTGCGCACCGGGAGCGGCGAGACGGCGGCGGACTATGTCGTCGTGGCCTGCGGCGGCTGCGCCGGGGCCAGGCTGGGCGGCGGGAAGGACGGCTACGAGCTTTTGAAGACGCTGGGCCACCGGCGCACCGGGCTCTACCCGGCGCTGGCGCCCATCACCACCGACCCCGACTATCCCCGGGCGCTGAAGGGCGTCCGGACGGATGCCGCGCTGCGCCTGACAGGCGCGGCGGCGGGGGAGAGCGCGGGGGAGATCCAGTTCACCGAAAAGGGCGTGTCCGGCCCCGCGGCCTTCGAAGTGTCCCGGGCGGTGTCCACCGCCGGAGACGGGCCGAAGACCCTGCACATCGACCTGCTGCGCGCCCTGACCCCGGCGGAGGTCGAAGCGCTGCTCCGCGCCCGGCGGAGGAATTGCCCCGCCCTGCCCGCCGAGGAGCTGTATACCGGCGTGCTCCACAACCGGCTGGGCCGCATGGCGGTGAAATACGCGGGCCTCTCCGGCACAAAGCCGCTGGGCGAGCTCACCGACGGGGAGCTTACCGCGGCGGCGGCCGCCGCCAAAGACTTCGCCCTGCCCGTGCGCGGCACGGAGGGCTTCGACGCCGCGCAGGTCACGGCGGGGGGGATGGACACCGCCCAGTTCGACCCCCGGACGCTGGAGAGCCGCCTGGTGCCGGGCCTGTTCGCCTGCGGCGAGGTGCTGGACGTGGACGGCGACTGCGGGGGCTTCAACCTCCAGTGGGCGTGGGCCAGCGGGCGTATCGCCGGGAGGCTGGGGAGATGATTCTTGTACGCAATCTGCGCCTGGAGCCGGACGAGCCCCGGGAGGCGCTGAAAAAGCGGGCCGCGCGGAAGCTGCGCGTATCCCAGGAGACCGTGACGGGGTTCCGCCTGGTGAAGCGCTCGCTGGACGCCCGGAAGAAAAACGACATCCACTACGTGGTGTCGGCGGCGGTGACCGTCCGGGGCGACGAGGCAAAGCTCCTCGCCCGGGCGGGGACGCCCGACGCGGCGCCGTATACGGAATACGAGTATCCCATCCCCACCGTCTCCGCGCCGACCCGGCCCGTCGTCGCGGGCTTCGGCCCGGCGGGGATGTTCGCGGCGCTGGTGCTGTCTTACGCCGGGGCCAGGCCCCTTGTGATCGAGCGCGGGCCGGATGTGGACGAGCGGATGAGAAAGGTGGCCGCCTTCCGCGCGGGCGAGGCGCCGCTGGACCCGGAGTGCAGCGTGCAGTTCGGCGCGGGCGGCGCGGGCACTTTTTCCGACGGCAAGCTGAATACCGGCATCCACGACGCGCGGCTGGAATGGATGCTGCGCCAGTTTTATCTTCACGGCGCGCCGGAGAGCGTGCTGTACGACGCCAAGCCCCATATCGGCACCGACATTCTGGTGGATGTGGTGCGCGCCATTCGGGCGGATGTGGAGGCGCACGGCGGCGAGGTGCGCTTCGGCCACCGGCTGGACGGACTAGTCACAGCCGAAAACCGGCTGACGGGTCTGCGCGTCCACAGCGGGGAAGGGGACTACGATCTGCCCTGCGGGGCCCTGATCCTGGCCGTGGGCCACTCCGCCCGGGACACCTTTGAAATGCTGCATTCGCTGGGCGTGCCCATGGAGCCCAAGGCCTTTTCCATGGGTGTGCGCATCGAGCACAGACAGGCCGATATCGACCGTGCCCAGTACGGCCGCCCCCGGGGGGCGCTGCCCCCGGCGGATTACGCGCTGAACGTGACGCTGCCCGGCGGCGGGAGCGCCTATACCTTCTGCATGTGCCCCGGCGGGCAGGTGTTCGCCGCGGCCTCCGAGCCGGGCGGCGTGGTCACTAACGGCATGAGCTATTCCCGGCGCGACGGCGAAAACGCCAACGCCGCCCTGCTGGTCACCCTCAGCCCCGAGGATTTCCCGGACAAGTCCGCGCTGGGCGGGATGTACTGGCAGCGGGCCATCGAGCAGCGGGCCTTTCAGTACGGCGGCGGCAATTACTTTGCCCCGGCCCAGCTGTGCGGCGATTTTCTGTCCGGGACGGCCAGCGCCGCCCCGCGTTCCGTCCGGCCCAGCTACCGCCCCGGCGTAAAATGGGGCGACCTGACGGAGGTGCTGCCCGAAAAGATCACCTCCGTGCTGCGGCTGGCCATTCCGGCGCTGGGGAAAAAGCTCGCCGGCTTCGACACGCCGGACGCCGTGCTCACCGCCCCCGAGACGCGCTCCTCCTCGCCGGTGCGCATTCTGAGAAACGCCGACCGGGTCTCCGCCGGCATCCGGGGGCTCTACCCCTGCGGGGAGGGCGCGGGCTACGCGGGGGGCATCTCCTCCGCCGCCGTGGACGGTATGCGCTGTGCCGAAGCGGTGCTGGAGGCCTTGAGATAGCGGCACTTTTCGACATTTCGTCAGAAAATGATAAAAAACCTCTGTGTTCCGCCCATGGACACTTCCACGGGCGGAACACTATATTTTGTGGTGATTTTGCCGTTTGTAACCGAATTTTTATCAATATCTTGTGCATTGTTGCTTGACATCGGGGGCACGATAAGCTAGTATTGAAAGCGACAGCAGGTTCTGCTGTCGGTTTTATCTGCGAAACAATGGAGAGAATCATGCTGATATCCGGACTGCAAAAACTGACATTATTGGACTATCCCGGCGCCGTGGCCTGCACGGTGTTCACCGGGGGGTGTAATTTCCGCTGCCCCTTCTGCCACAACGCGCCTCTGGTGCTGCCCGAGCGGCTGGCCCGGGACACCGACGAGGACGAAGTGCTGGCCTTCCTGAAAAAGCGGCGGGGAATTCTGGAGGGAGTGGCCGTCACCGGCGGGGAGCCGCTGCTGCACGACGACATCGACGGTTTTTTGGAAAAGATCAAGAATCTGGGCTACAAAATCAAGCTGGACACCAACGGCTCCTTCCCGGATCGGCTTATGCGCATCGTCAGCGCCGGGCTGGCGGACCGGGTGGCCATGGACATCAAAAATTCCCCGGAGGAATACGGCAGGACCGTCGGCGTACCCGATTTCGATCTGGCGCCCGTGGAAAAAAGCCGGGATTTCCTGATGCACAGCGGCGTGGACTATGAATTCCGCACCACCGTGGTGAAAGGGCTGCACACGAAAGAGAGCCTGTTGGGGGCGGCCCGATGGATCGCCGGGGCGAAGGAATATTATCTCCAGCAGTTCAAGGATTCCGGCGACGTCATCGCCATCGACGGCTTGGGTCCTTACAACGAAAGAGAAATGCGCGAGCTGTGCGAAGCGGTGCGGGAATTCGTCCCCGCCGCCCGGGTCAGAGGCGTGTGATAGAGAATGTGGGAGGATAAAAAATGTATCAGGTAGTCAAAAGAGACGGCAAGATCGTTGATTTCAATATCAAAAAAATCGCGGACGCGGTCCGCAAGGCGTTCGACGCCACCGGCACGGAGTATAACGACGACATTATCGACTTTCTGGCGCTGAAGGTGTCGGCCGATTATCAGCCCAAGATCAAAGACGGCAAGGTCGCCGTGGAGGACATCCAGGACAGCGTGGAGACCGTGCTGTCCCGGGGCGGCTACGAGACCGTGGCCAAGGCCTATATCCTCTACCGCAAGAACCGCGAGAAGCTGCGCAACGCCAAGTCCACCTATCTGGACTACGCGGACACGGTGAACAAGTATGTCAACGCCTCCGACTGGCGCGTGAAGGAAAATTCCACCGTCACCTACTCCGTGGGCGGCCTGATCCTGTCCAACTCCGGCGCCATCACGGCCAACTACTGGCTTTCCGAGGTCTATGACGAGGAGATCGCCAACGCCCACCGCAACTGCGATATGCACATCCACGACCTGAGCATGCTCACCGGCTACTGCGCCGGCTGGAGCCTGCGCCAGCTCATCAAGGACGGCCTGGGCGGCGTGCCCGGCAAAATCACCTCCACTCCCGCCAGCCACCTGTCCACCCTGTGCAACCAGATGGTGAACTTTCTGGGCATCATGCAGAACGAATGGGCCGGCGCCCAGGCGTTCTCCAGCTTCGACACCTATCTGGCCCCCTTCGTGAAGGTGGACAACCTCACCCAGAAGGAAGTCAAGCAGTGCGTGCAGTCCTTCGTCTACGGCGTGAACACCCCGTCCCGCTGGGGCACGCAGGCGCCGTTTTCCAACATTACGCTGGACTGGACCTGCCCCGCGGATCTCGCGGACCAGAAGGCCATCGTGGGCGGCAGGGAGACCGACTTTACCTACGGCGAGTGCCGGAAGGAAATGGACATGGTGAACAAGGCCTTCATCGAGATCATGATCGAGGGCGACGCCAACGGCCGGGGCTTCCAGTACCCCATCCCCACCTATTCCATCACCAAGGGCTTCGACTGGAGCGACACGGAGAACAACCGCCTGCTGTTCGAGATGACGGCCAAGTACGGCACCCCCTATTTTTCCAACTACATCAACTCCGATATGGAACCCTCCGACGTGCGCAGCATGTGCTGCCGCCTGCGTCTGGACCTGCGCGAGCTGCGCAAAAAGTCCGGCGGCTTTTTCGGCAGCGGGGAATCCACCGGCAGCGTGGGCGTTGTGACCATCAATATGCCCCGCATCGCCTATCAGGCCAGGGACAGGGCCGATTTCTACAAGCGCCTCGACCATGTGATGGATCTGGCCGCCCGCTCGCTGAAGGTCAAGCGCACCGTCATCACGAAGCTGCTGAACGAAGGCCTTTACCCCTATACCAAGCGCTACCTCGGCACTTTTGCCAACCACTTTTCCACCATCGGTCTCATTGGCATGAACGAGGCGGGCCTCAACGCCGACTGGATCCGGGCCGACATGACCACACCCACCTGCCAGGCCTTCACCAAGGAAGTCCTCGCCCATATGCTGGACCGCCTGAAGGATTATCAGGAGGAATACGGCGACCTCTATAATCTGGAGGCCACCCCCGCCGAATCCACCACCTACCGGCTGGCCAAGCACGATGTGGAGCAGTTCCCCGACATCATCACCGCCGCCGAGGCGGGCGGCGCGCCCTACTACACCAACTCCAGCCATCTGCCCGTGGGCTATACCGAGGACATCTTCGCCGCGCTGGACGTGCAGGACGAGCTGCAGACCCTGTATACCTCCGGCACCGTGTTCCACGCCTTTTTGGGCGAGAAGCTGCCGGACTGGCAGGCCGCGGCCAGACTGGTGCGCAAGATCGCTGAAAACTACAAGCTGCCGTATTACACCTTGTCGCCAACCTATTCCATCTGCAAGAACCACGGCTACCTCACCGGCGAGCAGTTCACCTGCCCCGACTGCGGCGAGCCCACCGAGGTCTGGAGCCGCATCACCGGCTACTACCGCCCGGTGCAGAACTGGAACGCGGGCAAGACCCAGGAGTACAAGGAGCGCAAGGAATACGATCTCGGCCATTCCACCCTCACCCATGCCGGCCCCCTCAAGGCCGACGCGGCCCCGGCGGAGACCGGCGGACAGAAGAAGGCGGCGGCCGGAATGGCCGATCCGGGCGCCAAGGCGCTGCTGTTCGCCACGCCCACCTGTCCCAACTGCCGCATCGCGGTGTCGTATCTGGAAAAGGCGGGCTACCCCTATGAAAAGCTGTTCGCCGAGGAGAACGCCGAGCTGGCGCTGAGCTACGGCGTCAAGCAGGCGCCCACGCTGGTGGTCCCGGAGAAAGGCGGCTACCAGAAATACGCCGGCGCCGGCGCCATCAAGCAGTTCCTGGCCAAGCAGTAAAAAACATAAAAACAGGCCGCCGTGGTCAGACGCGGCGGCCTGTTTTCCGTACGTAAATTGAATGGAACGGAAGGGAAGGGACGGTCGCAAGATGCACGACGTTATCATTATCGGCGGGGGTCCGGCGGGCCTCACCGCCGCGGTCTATTGCCGGCGGGCCGGAAAATCCGTGCTGGTGCTGGAAAAGAACGCCTTCGGCGGGCAGATCGTCTGGTCGCCGAGAGTGGAAAATTTCCCCGCGATCGCATCCATCAGCGGCACGGAGCTGGGCGACCGGTTCCTGGCCGCGGCCATGGATCAGGGGGCGGAAGTGGAACTGGACGAGGCAATATCCATCGCCGACGGCCCTGAGAAGACGGTGCGCACCGTCTCCGGCGGGAGCTATAAGGCCAAAGCCGTTATCCTGGCCACCGGCGCCAAGCCCCGGGAACTGGGCCTGCCGGGGGAGGCGGACTATATCGGCAACGGCGAATGCTTCTGCGCCGTGTGCGACGGCGCGTTCTATGCCGGGCGGCCGGTGGCCGTCATGGGCGGCGGCAATTCCGCCCTGCAGGACGCCGTGATGCTGGCGGAGAAGAGCAGCCGGGTGTATCTCATCCACCGCCGCGCCGAATTTCGCGGGGAGGAGCAGCTGGTGGAGCGGCTGCGGAAAATGCGAAGCGTGGAATTGGTGCTGGAAAGCCGGGTCACCGCCCTCCACGGGGAGGGGACGCTGACGGGAATCACGGTGGAGAACGTCTCGGGCCGGACCCGGGAGCTCGCGGTGGACGGCCTGTTCGTGGCCGTGGGCCGGGAGCCGGTGAACGGCGCC
>Ga0268263_1002420_pt1 | contig 12285 bp, 8 predicted proteins | sample Biomet5_FD_190358 | JGI IMG/M metagenome (GOLD analysis project Ga0268263, IMG submission 190358) | Microbial communities from bioreactor (seeded with sewage sludge) at LBNL, California, USA - Biofuel metagenome 5 (SPAdes) (version 4) | ecosystem: Engineered > Bioreactor > Anaerobic >... | reverse complement strand
GGAAAACGTAGGGAACCTGGTTTGCCCGGCGGAGTTTGATACAGGTGCGGCAAAAAACGCCATGATCCTGTCGGTGCCTGAGGGAGATGACAAGCCTCTGAAATATCCCTTGATGTTTACGATTAGCGATGTCGTTTTGGTCAATAAAATAGATGTGCTCCCGTATTTTGACTTTAGTCTGGATGCGGTGCGCGATCGAGTTAAAAAGCTCAACCCCAACGCAAAGATTATCCCAATCAGTGCCCGAACCGGTGAGGGGTTGGATGAATGGACGCAGTGGCTACGCAGCGAGATAAAAGCCTGGAATGCCTGCTGACGGTATGGACAGCTCTAAAAAACGATGGGTTTGTAACGAATCACGCAAGCAAGATGTAAAGGAGCACAGATAACGATGGCTGATACGATGATGGCGCAGACGGGTGACGCAGACACGAAAAGGCGGGAGGGGAATCCCAAAATACTGGCGCTTGCCAATCATATCGGACGTAAAAAACCTGGTGCAAAGGATGCCTACGACTATGACGCACCGGAATACCTGATACTGGAACCGGTTGTCACCGACGATATGGCGGAAGTTTGTATGACGATGGCAATACGCGAAAAGGTGACGGCGGAAGCTGTCGGCGAACGCACTGGCAGGCCTGTGGAAGAGTGCCACCGGCTGCTGCTGGAACTGGCCGACGCGGGCGTTTGTTTTGTCAATACGATAAACGGCAAGGATACATTTTGGTATGATACATGGGTGCCCGGTATCATGGAGATGATGACTAACCATCCGACCAATCCCGTCAAGTATCCGCAAATCGCTGAGGCCTTTGAGGCTTATGGGCGTATCCGCGGTGCAAAGACCGCCGGACTGACACCGGTGGGTATTGGACTGATGCGCGTGATTCCCATCGAAAAGGCAATTGACGGGGAAAGCCGCCGGGCATCCTACGAAGAGCTATCCAAACATATCGAAGAGCACGATATCTTCTCGGTGTCCAACTGCTCCTGCCGGACGGTTCGCGAGATCATGGGAGAGGGTTGCGGACACCTGAAGGAGGATATGTGTATTCAGATGGGCCATGCCGCCGAATATTACATTCGTACCGGGCGCGGACGGCAGGTAACAAAAGAAGAGGTTTATGAGATCCTGCGCCGGGCGGAAGAAAACGGCCTGATGCACGAGATCCCGAATCTGGACGGCGACGGTAAAACCCATGCGATCTGCAATTGCTGCGGCTGCGGCTGCCTGTCGATGCGCACCGCGGAGATGTTCATAAACGCAGACATGGTTCGTTCTAATTACGTTTCGCAGGTGGATTGCGAAAAATGTGTAGCCTGCGGCCAATGCGTGGAGAACTGTCCGGTCAACGCCATTCAGTTGGGACAGAAGGTCTGCTCTTCCAAACCCGTAGTGGAAAAGATCATCCGCGAAGACACGCCACGAGACACCGAATGGACGCCGGATCATTGGAATTCGGAATATCGAACCAACCGTAAAAATGTCGTGGATACCGGCACCGCGCCTTGTAAGACCGAATGCCCGGCGCACATTGCGATCCAGGGCTACATTAAACTGGCCGCGCTGGGACGCTATACCGATGCGTTGGAGCTGATCAAAAAGGAGAATCCGTTTCCGGCAGTTTGCGGACGAATCTGCAACCGGCGGTGCGAATCCGCCTGCACCCGCGGTGATATCGATGAACCGATTGCGATTGATGAGATCAAGAAGTTTATCGCCGAACAGGACCTCAACGAATCACGGCGTTTTGTGCCGGGCAAGCGCCACGAATACGGAAAGCCAATCGCGGTAATCGGCGGAGGGCCTGCGGGGCTGTCTTGCGCGTATTATCTTGCGGTGGACGGCTATCGCGTAACGGTTTTTGAAAAACAGCGGCAGCCTGGCGGTATGCTCATGTTTGGCATTCCCTTGTTCCGGCTGGAGAAAGATATCGTTAAGGCTGAAATCGATGCGCTTCGCGAGATGGGCGTTACATTTAAAACCGGTGTGGAGGTTGGCAGGGACATAAGCATCGCGCAGCTTCGAGAACAGGGCTTTGAGGCCTTTTATGTCGCAATCGGCGCTCAGGGCGGCCGCCGCCTTGGTATAGAAGGTGAAGACGCGCAGAGCGTGCTCTCGGGCATTGATTTTGTGCGCCGTGTAAATCTAGGAGAATCTATCAAGCTGCCTGGAAAGGTGTTGGTGATCGGCGGCGGCAACGTGGCGGTGGATGTGGCGCGTACCGCAGCGCGCGTGGAAGCCGATGAGGTGTCCATGTATTGCCTCGAGTGCGCAGCGGAAATGCCGGCATCCCCGGATGAGGTGCAAGAAGCTGGGGGGGAAGGCGTCGGTATCAACAATAGCTGGGGCCCGGTGCGCATCATCGAGCGCGATGGGCGTGTGAATGGCGTGGAGTTTCGCCGTTGCTTATCAGTATTTGACGAAAATCGCAGGTTCGCGCCGGTATTTGACAATACGGAAACAATCGTAGTGGATGCGGATTGGGTACTGCTGTCCATCGGCCAGTCGATTGAATGGGGCAGTCTGCTTGCAGGTACCAAAGTGGAACGAAATCCCAACGGTACGGTCAAAGCGGATGCTTTCACATATCAGACGGCGGAGCCTGACATTTTCGTTGGCGGCGATTCGTTTACCGGCCCAAAATTCGCCATCGATGCAATTGCGGCGGGCAAGCAGGGAGCTGTTTCCATCCATCGGTTTGTGCAGCCGGGCCAAAGCCTTGTAATCGGCAGAGACCGGCGCGAGTATAAGTCGCTGGATAAGGAATCCCTGCTGCTGGACAGTTATGACCGCATGCCCCGTCAGCAGCCTGCGCACACAGGTGCAACCCATGGTTTCGTTGACGGGCGTGGAACGTTTACCGAAGAGCAGATCAGGAAGGAAACGCAACGCTGCCTCGGATGCGGCGCTGCAGTCGTGGATGAATTTCTCTGCGTAGGTTGCGGACAATGCACCACAAAATGTAAGTTTGATGCAATTTCACTTACGCGCCGATACGACGGGGAAGGCGTATCACTGTTGGATATGAAGAAAGCCATTGTGCCGCATGTGATTAAACGCAAGGTGAAGATTAAGCTCAAAAAAATCAGCAAAACGTTTAGAAGACGGGAGGCTCCGCATGCATGAACTGGGCATTATTGCCGAGGTAGTGCGAATTGTTGAGGACATTGCGCAAAAGCAGCAGCTCAAAATAGTGGAAACGCTGGTTCTTCAGATTGGCGAGTTGTCTTCGGTAGTGCCTTATTACGTGGAGCAGTGTTATCCCGCGGCTGTTTACGGTACCATGCTGGAAAACACGCGTTTGGAGATTGAGGTGCTGCCTGGAAACGGGCGTTGCCGGTCGTGCGGCAGGGTATTTAATATCCTTGAGAATCATCAGATATGCCCTCGTTGCGGTGAACCCACATGGGATTTGCTTGGCGGACGTGAGTTTATGATCAAACAAATTGTCGCATGCTGACGGCGGGTGGAATAAGTGAACAAAGCAGAAGTACAAGCGTATTTTGACAAACATGCAGCATGGTGGGACGCGCGAATGGTGCGTTCACAAAGCAAAATCGACAATGTTCTTAATGCGTCAGGCGTTTGCAAGGGAAAACGCGTGCTCGATGTTGCCTGCGGCACGGGCGTACTTTTCGAGGATTACATTAAACATGGCGCCGAACGAATTGTGGGTGTGGATATATCGCCGGAAATGGTGCGCATTGCGCGTCGCAAATATCCACAGTCTCATATTGAGGTGTATTGTGCTGATATTGAGGAAATACAGTTTAATGAGCCGTTTGACTGCTGCGTCGTCTACAATGCGCTGCCGCATTTCCTTGATCCATATCGGCTAATAGAACATCTGTCCTGTTTGGTGAAGCCGGGCGGACGGCTTTGCATTGCGCATAGCATGAGCCGGGCCGCGCTGATTGCGCATCACGCGGGGGATGCAAATGCGGTTTCCCGCCCTGTGCCCGAAATCGACGCGCTATGCGCACTTTTAAAACCGCGTTTTTTAGTAGATGTTGCCGTCAGTGACGATGAAAAGTACATTGCGGCGGGTATCCGAAGGTGAAAAAACCGGCGATTCGCTTCGTTGAGTAAAGGTAAAGCCAAAAAGAAGGATAGGAGAATAAAAATAAAGCGCCATGGTGAACTTAGACGGTATGCGTCTAATTCTCATCCAAAAGTGCGGTGAGCTCCTTGTGTAAAGAAGCCATGGCATCATCGGTTGAAACATTTTGCTGCAGAATTCGCATGACATGCTTATATATCAAAGCCTCAATAATGGTTATTGGGATAAGCGAGCCGTCGGGTTTCCTTACGGATTTACGCTGCATGTTGCCGGGGTAAGATTTATATATAAGAGGAAGCCAAGGATAATGGTTGGCGAGCTCGTCGTTTGTATAAACGTTTTTTAGCGGAGATTGGCCGTCAAGAATTGTAAAGTATTTGCTCATCTCAGAGTCGCATGTCCATGCGATAAACTCAAGAGCGTCCGAGGGGTCCGGGTTCGCGGCAGGTATTGCAAGCCCCCAACTGCCAAGCACGGAATGGTTGCCCGGAATGTTCGCATAACCAATCTTTCCTATAATTTTTGACTTAGCAGTATTGTTGACATCAGCGATAAAAGACGCAAAACCAACAAGCATTGCTGTTTTACCAAGATAAAAATCCTGTACGGTATTTTCAACACTATACGTCAGCGTTTGAGGCGGGGCAAATTTGAAAGCTTCGACCAGACTGTTGACACCCTTTTTAAAAGCCGCCGATGTAACGAGGGAATTTCCTTCTTTATCAAATATGTTGGCATTGTAGGCCCAAACCCGAGTGAGCAGTTCGGGAAGAAGAATAGCGTCGTTGCGCGCGGAAAAAGACGTTCCATAATCTACTGGAGACAAGGGATTGATAGAGCGGGTAAAAAAGCTGCTTATGATATTAAATTCAAACCAAGTTCTGGGGACGTGCAGCTTTGCACCATATTTTTTTTCAAACAAATCACATAATTTTTCGTCATCAAACAAATCACGGCGGTAAAGCAAGAGCTGGGGCCCAAAAAGGAATGGGGTTCCGAAATACCTGCCGTTCACCATGCCGACTTTATCCAGAAGCCCATCCAAAAAGACGGATTGGTCAACGGCGTTGGAGTTTATGTTGTCGGATATATCCAGCAAGAGGTTTTCGTTTACGAGTATATCCAGCCAAGGATTATCATACATGAAGACATCAAACTTTGATATAAACTGTCTGTCCAGCAATTTTGATAAAAGGACTCCGTGCTCACACAAGGTAACTTCGACATCAATACCGGTTTTACGTGTGAAATCCGAGTGAGTTCTTATAATCCCATGAGCGTTTGGCGAATCCAGAAATAAAACACGCAGCTTTTTTTCAACTGGTTTGCGAATAGTGACAGACGCTTTAGCGGATTCAAAGAGATTTTTACCTATAATTTTATCGTTTAGAATGATTTGCTGCTTTTCAAACATCAAAGGGCTTCTGATATTGCTCAACAGCAGTTTCGCTGCTTTGATCCCTAAATAATTGGCTGGCCGCATAGTGATAATGATATTATTATATTTAAGAATACTGGAGAGAGTCTCTTCTCCGATAGATATCATCACCATATCATTATAAAGCGAAATTCCGGCAAGAAAAGCCGCCTGCTCCAAACCGTTCGCGAGAAGCCGCGAACTGGAAATGACAGCCTGTGGCAAATAATCTTGAAATAATGATATGCCCGTACGGAAGGCCTCTTCTTTGGTCATATTTATATGACAGATAAGGTTTTCATCCACATCCATACCCTGCGCCTGAAAAAAGTCGCGGTAGGCTGTGGCATAAGCCTTTTCGCAAGAGAAATGTTCTGGTCCTGCGACAAGCGCGATTTTTCTATAATTGTGCTCAAACAATTGCGTCAGCAGATAATTCATGGTTTCGTATTGGTTAATTGATACGAAATTTGCTTCGTTTGAGGTCGCTTTTCTATCGATAAAAAGCAATGGCATTCCCTCAACTCTATCATAAAACTCATAATCCTTTAAACAGGACATAACGATTAGGCCGCAAACATTCTTTTTCAGCAAGCTGTTTACAACGATTTTTTCATTTTCAGGAATATCTTCTGTCAGACAGAGATTGAGATAATAGCCGGCTTTTCTAATTTCTGATTCTATTCCCTCTAATAGATAGGCATAATAGTGCTCGGCTGTGTTTGGCAAAACAACACCTATTTCGCGATTGCTGTTTGTCCGAAGATTTTTTGCAAACTGATTGGGTCTGTAATTCAATTCTTTAATTGCTGATTCGATCTTTTTGGAAGTTTCCGGAAGAACATGCTTGACTCCCGTCAAGTAATTTGAAACAGTACCAACTGATATTCCAGCAAGCTTTGCAACATCTTTTATTGTACTCATAGATTCCCGCTTTCGTTTAGATATGTAGATTATAGGATAGAGTAAATAAAAAAGCAAGGAACAAGGTAAAACGATTCAATAATAATGTGTTCGATGGAATAAATCAATTAGAATAAATAAAATATCAAGAATATATCCATCAATTAATACATATGCAGGAGTAACGGATTTGCGAGTAAAACGATTCAATAAATTATTTAATGAACGTAATTGACATTGTGAAATAATGCATTATAATAAACACATAAAGTAAAAACAATTTCATTCATGACATAAAAAACTATAATTCCCATTATTACCGATAGCAAACAAATTCGTATTTCATTAATGAAAGGAATTTAATTGTGGCTGAAGTATTACTTGAAATGACCGGTATTCAAAAGTACTTCCCCGGGGTGCACGCATTAGACAACGCATCGCTTTCTGTCAAAAAGGGGGAAGTTCATGCTCTCGTCGGGGAAAATGGGGCGGGGAAATCGACTCTGATGAAAGTCCTGACCGGCATCTACAAAAAAGATGATGGCATAATAAAATTCCGCGGCCAGGAGATTGAGCCGATAGGTCCCAAACATTCGCAAGCACTGGGCATTGGGATCATCCACCAGGAATTGAACCTGATGCCACATCTGACGGTTGCTCAGAATATTTTCATTGGAAAAGAACCGACGCACGGAATATTCATTGACCAGAGCAGTGAGAATAAGCAGGCCAGGGAAATGCTTAAAGCGTTGCATGTAGATATTGATCCGACCATTCGTGCCGGCAAGCTGACTGTTGCTAAACAACAAATGGTGGAAATCGCCAAAGCGCTGTCTTATGACAGCGAATTACTGATTATGGACGAGCCCACAGCAGCTTTGACTGAGACCGAGATTGATGAACTATTTAAAGTGATACGCGATTTGCGGGATAAAGGCCATGGGATTATATACATATCTCATCGATTAGATGAGCTTCCGGAGATAAGCGACCGCATTACGGTCATGCGAGATGGGCAATATGTGGGGACCAGGGAAACAAAGGAAGTCTCCAAGGATAATATCATTAGCATGATGGTGGGGCGCACGATATATGAGAAACCCAAGTCGCACAGCACCGTCGAGAAGAATGCACCTGTGGTACTCAAAGTGGAGCATCTGATGGGCGGCAATACCAAAGACGTGTCATTCGAATTGAGAAAGGGCGAAATATTAGGTTTCGCCGGCCTTATGGGCGCTGGACGGACTGAAACCATGCGCGCGTTGTTTGGCGCCGACCCCGCCACAGGGGGAGAGGTTTTTGTAAACGGCAAGAAGGTTCACGTAAAATCTCCCAATGATGCAATTGCGCACGGTATATGTTACCTGTCTGAGGACAGAAAAGCGTTTGGCCTTGCAGTGGGCTTGAGCGTCAGGGACAACTGCGTGTTAGCTACGATGGATGAATTTATGACCGGTCCCTTCACAAATGATAAAAAGATTGATGAAAAGGCCCGCGAATATATTAAGAAAATCGATATCAAGACACCTTCGACCAAGCAGCTTGTTAGAAATCTTTCAGGCGGGAATCAACAGAAAATAGTCATTGCAAAATGGCTGATTAGAAATAGTAACGTTCTGATTTTTGACGAACCGACTCGCGGCATAGACGTTGGCGCTAAGCAGGAGATATACAAGCTGATGAACGCTCTGGCGTCTGAGGGGAAGTCAATTATAATGATATCTTCGGAGATGCCGGAGCTGTTTCGGATGAGCGACAGAATAATTGTAATGTGCGAAGGCCGTGTTACAGGGGAAGTGGACATATCGGATGTGACTCAGGAAAAAATCATGACGTTAGCGACAATGAATATGTGAGGTATTGCGATGGAAAACAAGAAGAAATTTGAACTGACAAAATTACTTGCCCCGGCTGTTTTGGTAATCCTTTATGCTTTTTTCTCACTGTTTGGCAAGAACTTCTTTTCCGTGGATTATCTAATCAACATTCTAGATGGCTCGTATTATATTGGTTTCATGGCGATCGGCGTGACGTTCGTCATCATAACGGCGGGGATCGACCTTTCGCTTGGTACAAACATGATGTGTGCGGCGTTGCTGGGCGGTTGGGCGTTTAACACCCTTGGTTGGCCGATGGGTTGGTGCCTTCTTCTCGTTGTTTTGACAGGCGTAGCGATGGGTTTCCTCAACGGAATTATGGTAGCCTATCTGAAACTTCCTCCATTTATTGCGACGCTGGGCATGATGATGATGGGGATGGGCTTTGGCGCTATTGTTACAAAGGTTCAAACGATGCGTTATCCGACTTTTGGGACGCCTGAAGGTTGGTTTAAAAACGTATTCTACAAAACAACTGACGGCATCCCGCTGGGGGCTATCTGGCTTATCGGATTCTTCATTGTTGCGTTCCTTCTTCTTAATAAAACTAAATTTGGACGCTATACCTTCGCTATAGGTTCGAACATAGAAGCGGCACGTCTCTCAGGCATCAAGACGCGTCCCTGGCTTGCGGCTGTGTATACGTTTTGCGGATTTTGCAGTGGGCTGGCAGGCGTAATGTACGCGGCTGTCTATACATCTATCATTCCTTCTACGGGTAACGGGCTTGAACTGCTGGGTATTGCCGGCGTTGTGATCGGCGGTACCAGCATGAGCGGGGGTACGGGGACTCTGGTTGGTACGATGATTGGCGTTTTTATCATGAGTGTGCTCAAGCAGGGCTTGATGTCAATGGGACTTCAGAGCCACTGGCAGACGTTTTTTACGGGTGTAGTTGTAATCGCTGCCGTTTTGCTTGACCAGTATCGTATCAGCAGGGGTAACCAGGTCAGAAGGGCTTAACGAACGAAATCCTCGGGAAATTTCCCGTTGGAAAATAAACAGGAGGAGTAGAATATGAAGAAAGCTTTATTAATGTTGCTGGCATTGGTAATGGTTTTGTCTCTTGCAGCATGCGGTACACCGGCAACAACAGAAAAAAGCAGCGCCCCAGCTGCGACTGAGTCCATCGCGGCGGCGTCCGAGTCGGCATCGGTTGCTCCCGCATCCGAAGAACCATCGTCCGGCAAACCCTACATTGCCGTAATATCCAAAGGATTCCAGCATAAGTTCTGGCAGACAGTTTTGTCTGGAGCTCAGGCGGCTGCAGACAAGTACGGAGTTGATATGACTTTTGACGGACCTCCGTCTGAATCGGACATCAGCGTTCAGGTTGATATGGTAAACGCGGCATTGGCGAAGAACCCGGCGGCTTTATGCCTGGCGGCGCTCGATACCGAGTCCTTAAACGAGCAGTTGAACACCTGCATCGAAAAAGGTATTCCGGTTGTCGGCTTTGACTCTGGCGTTCCAAATGCACCCGAAGGCTCGATTGTCTCCACGGCTTCTACAGACAACGAGGCTGCCGGCGCTCTGGCTGCCGAGCAAATGTATGACAAAGTGAAGGATGCTATTGCAGCGGCTACAAAAGACGCGCCCGTTGTACTGAGCGTGATTAGCCAGGATGCGACATCTGCCTCTATCACTGGCCGTACGACCGGGTTCGTGAACAAGATCTTTGAGCTTTGCGATGCTGCGAAGTCGGGACTCGTTGCCGTGACAGGCCATGACAAATGGAACAAAGCCTCCACTTCAGGCGACGTAGCGGTAGAAATCCTTGTTTCCATTGCGGCTTCCACCAGCGTGACAGATTGTCAGACGGCGGCTCAGGCTGTGCTGCAGAGAGAGCCCGTCGGTGTGTTCTGCACAAACTCCGGCTCTGTTGACGGTATGCTGGCTGCGACGGCTGATGGATCTGATCTTGATCGCACAAGCGGTAAATACAAGAACATAATCGTCGTTGGTTTTGATTCGGGCGCAACACTGCTCAACGCCATTAAGAATAAGTGGTTTGACGGCGCTGTGACACAGGATCCATACATGATCGGCTACGACGCTATTGAACTGGCTGTTAAAACACTGAACAAAGAGAAGGTTGATACTGTTGTCGACACTGGCTGTAAGTATTATACGGTTGACAATATGGATGACCCGGATATAGCGGCGCTGCTCTACGAATAGAAAAAAAGGTAACGATGAGGGCAGCCCAAGTGGCTGCCCTCAATGCTAATGCGCTGAGATTGGAATATAGATGCAAATTTGTATTGTTTAGCGAGGAAATTAAGATGTTAATGGGAGTGCCAAAAATACTATCGCCGGAAATAGTTGCGACATTATGTGAAATGGGCCACAGCGATGTCATTGTTGTCGGAGATGCGAATTTTCCTGGTAAGAGGTTTGCGGACGAAGGCGGTTGTAAGTTTTTACGGGCGGATGGACTTTCGGGTACAGCGCTTTTGGAAGCGATACTTTCTGTAATACCTTGTGACGCTTATGCTGAGAAGCCTGTGAAGCTTATGCAGACAATGGACTGCGACAGGCAATTGGATATTCCAATATGGAGTGAATACAAAAAAATTGTTTCCAGGCATAATGATCGCGGCGAAGAGGCGATTGGCTTCCTGGACAGATTTGAATTCTATGATCAGGCAAAAAAAGCATATTGTATTATACAGTCCGGCGAAGAGGCAATTTATGCCAATATTATGATTCAAAAGGGAGTCATTAAGTAATGGCAAAAGATTTGCTTCTGGGAATTGATATCGGTACAAGCGGCTGTAAAATGGCTTTGTTTTCTCAAAATGGGAACGTTATTTGTTCCATCACTGAAGAATATCCAGTCTATTATACGGCCCCTGGATATGTTGAACAGGATCCTGATGACTGGTGGAACGCTGTTTGCCGTGGCACGAAAAAAATGGTATCCGAACATGCTATTAACCCAGAGAATATCGCGGGTGTGGGCGTTGACGGACAGGGCTGGGCGGCCATCGCTATTGATGCTGACGGAAGAGTGCTTACTCGAAACCCTATATGGATGGATACCCGAGCTGAAGCAATATGCAGAGAGCTTAATGAGACAATTGGAGAAGATCGTATATTTGAGGTATCGGGGAATCCGCTTAAAGCACAGTATACAACCGGCAAGATTGTTTGGTATCAGAGGAATATGCCGGATATTTATAAAAAAATTGACAAGATCCTTCAGTCGAACAGTTTTATTATTTATCGCATGACAGGTGTGATGAGCCAAGACATATCTCAGGGATATGCGTTTCATTGCTTTGATATGAGAAACGGCTGTTGGAACAATGATATGGCAGCGGCGCTGGGAATCGGCAGGCATTTGCTGCCTGATATTACAAAATGCCATGAAGTGGTAGGCGCCGTGACACCGATTGCAGCGGAAAGAATGGGGATTGTTGCCGGCATACCCGTTGTGGCGGGCGGTCTTGACGCTGCTTGCGGAACATTGGGCGCCGGAGTGCTTCATCCGGGACAGACGCAGGAGCAAGGCGGCCAGGCTGGCGGTATGAGCATATGTCTAGATAAATGCTGTGCTGATCCAAGACTGATATTGGGATACCACGTTGTGCCGGGCAGATGGCTGCTGCAGGGAGGAACAACGGGTGGCGGCGGCGCAATGCGTTGGTTTAGCGAACAGTTCGGTTATGAAGAAAAGATGAAAGAACAAGAGACGGGATGCTCGTCCCTGGCGTTGTTGGATAATCTCGCGGAAAAGGTGATGGCTGGGAGTGATGGCGTTGTATTCCTGCCATATATGGCGGGGGAGAGGTCTCCAATATGGGATGAGAAGGCAAAGGGTGTGTTCTATGGCCTGGATTATTCCAAGACCAAAGCACATATGATGCGGGCGGTTTTGGAAGGGGTCGCGTATTCGTTACGGCATAATCTTGAGGTTGCCTACAGTGCCGGAGCGCAGGTGGGTACAATGCGCGCGATGGGTGGCGCAGCGAACTCAAGGCTTTGGATGCAGATAAAAGCAGATATTACGGGGAAA
>Ga0268263_1002418_pt1 | contig 12297 bp, 12 predicted proteins | sample Biomet5_FD_190358 | JGI IMG/M metagenome (GOLD analysis project Ga0268263, IMG submission 190358) | Microbial communities from bioreactor (seeded with sewage sludge) at LBNL, California, USA - Biofuel metagenome 5 (SPAdes) (version 4) | ecosystem: Engineered > Bioreactor > Anaerobic >... | reverse complement strand
GTGGGGAAAGCATTATGGATTCGGGCAATGACACGCAGGGAATACTCAGCCTCTTTGCACATGGAAACGCCTCCTTGACAGGTTTTTATTATACGTGCCGGAACGCCCCCTGTAAATACAAGTCCAATCCTATTAAACGGCAAAATGCAGGCGCGGGAACAACCGCAAGGTGGATCGCAACCTCCAAAACCGGAACGTTCGTAACCTGTCGAAGCGCTTGTTCGGATTGCCGAACGTTTTTGAAAGAACGCGGTAAAACCGTTGCATTTTTATCCGAGGCATTATATAATAATCAGGCCGTGTGCATAATGATGGCTGAGTCCCGTGCGATTTCATGGTGTGAACCCTGTCAGGACCGGAAGGTAGCAGCAGTAAGCGCCGAATGGAATGTGCTGCGGGGGCGCTCGGCTTGAGTGCACGCGGTTTTTCAATATCTGGAAATCAACGGATAGGGGGAGATTCACTTGAATTATGCAAATGTCATGGCGTCCGACCCTGAGCTGTTTCAGGCGATCAACGCGGAGGTGGAACGCCAGCGCGCGCACATTGAACTGATCGCGTCGGAAAACTTTGTTAGCCCCGCTGTTATGGAAGCAATGGGCTCTCCCCTGACCAATAAATACGCCGAAGGATACCCCGCGCATCGTTACTACGGCGGATGCCAGTATGTGGATGTTGCGGAAAATCTGGCGCGGGACAGAGCAAAGCAGATTTTTGGATGCGAGCATGTAAATGTGCAGCCTCACAGCGGCGCGCAGGCGAATACCGCCGTTTACTTTGCAATGCTGACTCCCGGCGATACGGTGCTGGGAATGAATCTTTCCCATGGCGGGCACCTGACACACGGCAGTAAGGTAAATATCAGCGGCAAGTACTTTAACTTTATTCCTTATGGAGTGAACGAGCAGACCGGCCGCATTGATTATGACGAACTGGAAAGACTCGCCAAGGAACATAAACCGAAAATGATCGTGGCGGGCGCTTCCGCCTATCCGCGCGCGATTGATTTTAAGCGGATTCGCGAAATCTGCGACGAAGTGAACGCTCTGATGATGGTGGATATGGCGCACATCGCGGGTCTGATTGCCGCCGGGCTTCACGAAAGCCCCGTGCCTTACGCCGATTTCGTAACCACCACGACGCATAAAACCCTGCGCGGGCCGCGCGGCGGGATGATCCTTTGCAAAGAGCAATACGCGAAAGCGATCGACAAGGCGATTTTCCCCGGTACACAGGGCGGGCCGCTGATGCACGTGATCGCAGCGAAAGCCGTGTGCTTCCATGAGGCGATGCAGCCTTCTTTTAAAACCTATCAGCAACAGATTATTAAAAACGCCAAAGCGCTGGAGAACGCTTTCCGCGCGGACGGCATCCGCATGGTCAGCGACGGCACCGACAACCATCTGCTCTTGCTGGACCTTACGGGCACCGGTCGCACGGGCAAAGAAATGGAAGAAACGTTAGGCTTGTGCAATATCACCGTGAATAAAAATACAATTCCGGGCGAAAAACTGAGCCCGACTGTTGCCAGCGGCGTCCGGGTTGGCACTCCGGCGGTTACGACCCGCGGCATGGTGGAAAGCGATATGGTCGCCATCGCGGGCTTTATCCGCCGCATCGCGGACGGAGGCGAAAGCGCTACAGCCTCTGTAAAGGCGGACGTGCAGGAAATGATGAAGCGCTTCCCCCTGTACGAGAATTTCCCCAATGCCTGATAATACCTATCAAAAGGGGCTGGACGGCGAAAGCCGCGCAGCACTCTATTTACAGAACAGGGGAATGGTGCTGCTGCAAAAGCGGTACCGTTCCCCTTTTGGCGAAATTGATCTTGTGATGCGGGACGGAGATACGCTGGTGTTTGTGGAGGTCAAAGCCCGTGCCAACGCGGAAGCCGGCATGGGGCTGGCGGCGGTTGGGCCGCGTAAACAGGCCAGACTGGTGAAAACGGCGAGGCAATACCTGTCGCAGTATGCTTGCGACTGTACGGCGCGGTTTGATGTGATTGAGCTGACAAAGGACGGCGTACAGCATATCATTAATGCATTTGAGGCGACGGGATATTAGTGCGGCCAGGTAAAGACGGAGATTGCGATAACAGAACAATCAACTGTCCATACGGCAAAGGCGCCCATTTTCATGGGCGCCTTAAACACAGTTTTATTTTGGCTTGTAGGTGTAACGGGCGATCAGCCAGGGAACGCTGTTATACATTCCATAAGCATCGGCATACAGGCGATAAGCCTGCCCTTCTTCCCAGTTTGTTTGCGTGGAGTTTTCGATGTATACGGTCACCGTACCGTCTTTGGTTGTGCATTCCAGATAAGCGCGCTGAGGTTTGGTCGTTTCGATGGATTTAATGGTTCCGATGCAGACGTAGATTTGATTTTTCGATTTCCGCAGATCAATATTGCTCATCAAATCGTTATACTGAGTGACGATATCCCACGCTTTGCGGCTGTACAGGTCGATGGAGGGCACATAGTAGACCGTATACTCCACGCGCGTCTGTTTCTTGCCGGGATAATCAGCCGTGATAATGATCGTGTTATCGCCGATTTTATCAAACAGCGCCTTGAAGGTGAAGGAACCGTCCTTATCCGTGTTCGTGATGTCCAGATCGCTGAAGGGGGATAGCACGTTCACCACCGCGCCGGGCAGGGTGGTGGCCCGTACGGTCATCACGCTGTCGTTGCTGCGGCTGTAAATATCGGAGGAGAGGTCCAGCGGGATCTCCTGTTTCTCGCGGTACAGGGTGACGGTAATGGAGTTTTCCCGGCAATACTGGCTGCGGACGCTGATGTTGAACACATTTTCCCCAACCGGCTGCACGGTGGCGTTATAACTTACCTTGCCGCCTTCGGTATTCACAAGGTCCGAATAATCCGTGCCGTTGATGTTAACCGTACTGCCTTCGTTTACATAGAACACAATGGTGTACATCGCGGTGCTGACAACCTTGTAGGGGTTATCCGGCGTGACCAGATCGATCGGAGAAAGCGGAATATCGATATCGTAGGTGATCACGGGCAGCGGAGTTTGCTTGCCAGTATCGGTAATCAGGTACGGGGTCAGTGTAACGTTCATGGAGTCCTGTACGAAATCCTGATAATCATCATACCAGATGTGATCCGGAATATCGAAGGTGGCAACGCCGCCCGTTACGATGGCGGATGTGCGGAGCTCCCGGATGGAAATGCGCTCGCCGTCTTTTCCGGGGATCGTGATGGTGTGAGCCGCGAGGTCGTCCCGTATGGTAGGGGTTACGGTTGCTTCGGCGTTTGCACTGGTCTGACTGGCGTTAATCATTGGCAATACCACCGTGCCTCCCAGCCAGATGGCCAACAGTACGGAGGAAACGATCAGCAACGTAAACAGCAGCCGACGCACACCAACCCGACGATGTGGGCGGGCATGCGTATTTCCCGTGGCGCCCATACGGCGTTCATACTCATCGGTCCGCTGATACTCGGGTATATATTCGCTTGTATCCTGATAGCCGTCGTATACGGGCTGTTCCTCGTTGGATTCGCCAAGCGCGGGTGCACGGCGGGAGCTGTCAAACGGATAGGAACCGCGCTCGCGCGTGCGGTTCACCTGCTGTCGGGTACTGCGGAAGGTGCTTGTAAAGGTTGGGCGCGGGCCTGGCGCATCGTCTGTTTCCACCAGTTCCGGGTCAACGGGGCGAAGCGTGGCATCCGGGTTATCCGGCATGGAAGAGAAGAAGGTGTTGCGGTTGCTTGTGGTGCGAACTGTTCGGCCGGAGGGCGCGTATCCCCGCGCGGCGGATTCGGCGCGCAGCTCTTTTTGCCGTTTCTCGCCTTCCCGCTTGCGTTTCCGCAGGCTGACCATTTCATCCGCCAGAGCATCGCGGTAATCGGCGGTTTTCTCCGCGTCGCCGGTATCATCTACAACGACAAACTCACCCGGATTATCTTTAAGCTGGTTCTGCCATGTGGGGGCGGAGGCGGAAAAAAAGCCGTCATCCGGCTCCAGTGATGTGCCGCAAAACTTGCAGTGGGGCATGGAAGCCGGGTTCCATTTACCGCATGATGGACATTTCAAGCTGATTCCCTCCTTCCCAATTTATTACTATTCGATATGGGCAAACCGCATTCCTGCCCGGAGAACGGGAGGGGCGCGGTGGGCTAAATATCCTCGCTCGCCTCTTCCACAAGCGCCAGATACTGATCCACCAGCGTGGCATAGAGCAACGCGCGGTCATCGTCTGTATCAGCGTGCAGAGCTAAAAAACGATCCAGCATGGATTCCAGCAGATCATCCTCGTCAAAGTCAACACTGGTATCGTTCCCGTTTCGGTCGATCACACCGTTTTCCAGTAGAATCGAGGTGTACAGATCACTCAGTTCTACAATATCACTGTCCAGTTCGGGAGCGATCCCCGCAAGGAGCTTACGGTCGATATGCTTTTGTAAATACCGGTTAATGTTCCTTTTCCAATCTTCAAACACGCTTACTCCTCCTTGTTCATTTTCTGCTCTTCATAATGCCTGCGCCAGCGCCTACGCAGCCACTTGATACGAAGCTGTAAAATTCGGCGGTCAAACCCCTCACGGCTCAGGCGGAGCATGTCTTTAATCGCCGCGCCCATGGTCCACGCGCCTTCCTCGTTAATGTGCGGCAGGAAGAAGATCAACACCAGGATGCGCAACAGAACGGTTGCCAGAAACATATACCGGCTGCTGTTCATTTCCATGCCAAACAAAACGTAATGCTGCTCCGCTAAGGCGGTGAAAGGCGTTTGCATCAAAAAGCCGCCGACCATATTGGCGAATGCTACGCCAAACAGGTTGATGCAGGCCAGAAACACGGCGATGAACATGGAACGGTGCTTTTGGGGGGAATGGCTCAGGTACAGGTTTTGCTGGCAGAGATCGCTGACCGGCCAGGATGCGCCGCTGAATATGTTGCTGATCAGGATAAAGTAGGTGGAAGCGGGTGTGGCGAAGAACCACGGGAGGGGCGAAAGAGCCATAAAAATTGTCGCCATTTGCAGAATCGGTTTGTTGCCGTACCGGTCGATAAGACGGCCCCAGCGGAAAATGACCAGCACGGTCGCAATGTTGGAAATGATTTGCGAATACAGCGACATCTGCGTAAAACTCATTTTCAGGTTTTCCAGCATATACACATTCCAGAACGGACCGGCGATATTGGCGGAGAAAATCCATATGGAATAAAAAAGGATGAGCTTTACAAAATTCTTATTGGTAAAAACCTCACGCACCATCGTGAGCAGCGAGGCATGGTCGTCTTTGCTTTCCGGCATGGGGGGCCACTTGATAAAGAAAAAACAGGTGATATCCATTAATTGCGAGATTCCCGCGAGAACCAGCGCAATGGAATAGCCGGTGATGCCTACCCGGTCGATCATACTGGAGATCAGCAGACCCGCGATGACGCCCGATGCGAGGCTGACCATCTGGCGGACGCCGAAATACGAGCCCCGAATACGGATCGGCACCAGATCGCCCATCAGGCTGCCGAAGCCCAGGTTGACAAAACTGTTGCCAAAAAAGATTATCCCAACGAACACGATGACCAGCCAGATTCGCAGGTCCACCCCAAACGAGGGGAAAATATACGGAACCAGCCCGATAAGAATCCAGAAGGAACGGCCCAAAATACCAAAAAAGAGGAACAGAAAGCGGCGGTTGCGGCGCTTCTCCATGATATAGCTCATGAATATCTGCAGGGCCGAAACCGCATAAGGAATCGCGGAGATCAAACCAAGCTGAAAATCGTTCGCGCCCAGAACCTGTCGTTGAAACCCGCTCCAAACCGGCCCCGTCGTTACAACGGTGCCGAGCATCCCCGCCGTAACCGCCCAGATGACCAGGTAGAGGTTCTTTCGCAGCTCCGCGGACATACCGGCATCGTCAAAAAAACGGAGGCGGGCTTCCGAACCGTGGCGGCGTGCGCTCATCAAAGACCCTCCGTTGAAATAGCTGCAAGGCAGTCTTTCAAAAGCATCCGAAGATGCAAATCATTCTAGCTTATCTTCGGGGAAGTTGCAAGTGATTCCTGCATGAATGCAAACGGTTTACAAGGGTTACGCTTTACCCACCGCCGAGAAAACGCCCGCTGCGCTTTGCGGCCCTGCGGTGAGGCGTGGATAAAGCTCCACGGCGGTGCGTACAAGATAGCGAACGCTGAGGGGATCGGTCAATGCGAGGTGTTCACATGCCTCCCGCGCGGAGGAGGCAAGCAGATGCTTCGCGCCTGCCGGTGAAAGGGAGAACAGACGCTGTGCAATCTGCGCTGATTGCGTTCCGGTCAATTCCAGCAGCGTTTCTCCACCGCCCGACAGCGCGTGACCAACGGTTACGGCGGCAACAGGTTCGTACAGGTTCACGAGCAATCCCCTGTAATCTGGGGAAAAACGGGTGAGCAGCGCGGCGACCCTTGAGGGGGAATAGCGGGTGAGCAAAGTGTTTTCCGTAAGCAACCGGAGCAGATATTCGCGTATAAAGACGACTCCACGCAGTTCATCCGGCACGGGCAGGCACAGCTGATAATCGATATCCGCGGGGATAAGGTGCGCATCGAGGCGGTAATCATACTTACGAAAGAACATGTCGATGCCGTTCAGGGTGTCCCGAAGGGAAATGCTGCCAAAATCGTTCGCCTCTGCCATCACCCGCCGGTAGAGCTGTTCTGTGTGCGTCAGGCATTGCTGCAGGGATTGCTGTGCGGCTGAAAACAACGGCGCAAGGTCTGCGGTGAGGAGGGTACGGAGGGGCAGCCCCCGCCTGCTTGTCTCAAACTGAAGCGTGAAAAAGATCGAATCCAGCAACTCGGCGGCTTCCTCTTCCCGAAGAGAAGTGCGGTCTCCCTGAGTTTTCAGCCGAAACTGCCTTTCCAGTAAGGGAAAGAGCTTCTGCTGCAAAACGGCCTTATCTTCCCCGGAAAGGGGCGCTTCCTGAACCTTCATTTCCATATCGGGAAAGATCTGCTCAATCGTCGTCTTCATAGTCGCCTTCTTCCTCGCCCTGCCATGCCCGGTACAGATCGCTGACCGTTGCGTTTTCCAGATATTCCAGTGAACCCTGCCCCGGACCATTGTACAAACGCTGCATGGCCAGGATCAGTTCATCATCAGCCAGCGCGTCTTCCAATTCGTTACGGAAAGCATAAAACAGGTTCTGAAGCGTTGCGAGGGTCTGGCAATATTCATCGCGGAAGAGATAGGGAGAATCGCAAAAGGCATAGATCAGTTTTGGTAATATTCCTTCGCCGGTTTCCACCCGGCCTGTGTCCACCAGCGAGGTAATTCGAGCTTCAATAAGCCCGGTAATTTGGGCCTCGCTTAACGAAAGACCATATTTTTCTGAAAGGCTGTTGGTTTTCCGAAGCGTTTCCGCCATCGCTGTTTTTTGTGCCTGCCGAAGCGCGGGAAACAGGGAATCTTCCATCGGGTTCACCTCCGTTCCCGAACTCTACACCCGCAGGGACAGAAAGACAAGACTTGAATTTTTCGCCAATTTGTGGTATGATTCAATCACTAAAGAAGCCGACGAACGAAACGTGGCTTCTTTTTTATGGATTTTAAAATGGAAAGAAATATTCCCCGCCAATAGAAAACCAGCCCGTTCTGTTCTCACAGGGGGCTGGTTAAGCGATTTCGGGTTTTCTGATAAAACGTATCGGTATAGAAACGAAAAAGGAATAAGGCTCAGTCCAGCGGACGAATCAGGATCAGCGGCGTCAGCTCATCGCCCTGTCCGCTGGGGTTGTCCCGCATGGCATCCTGTAATTGCGCGTCGGTCAGCGGCATGTTGCTGCTCTTGCCAAGCTGGTCGCGCTGAATATCGTTGGCATCCATCAGCACCACGGGGATACCGGTGTCACGGCTGAGCGCCTCGCACAGTTCGCCGGAGTTGCTGGGGTTAATCAGCGCCAACTCGTGATATAGCTGGAAACTGGAACGGAAGTAGAATCCGTCGATACCGCCGACGCCCTTGCCGCATACTTTGTAAAACAGGCCGTGCACGCCGAACGGGCGGGTGATGGCACTTAAAAAGGCAGCCAGCAGTACGCGGGGAAGACCGACGATATCGATGACGAGCTGCAGTTTATAAGGCTCGTGCATTCCGACGCCGGTAGAGTTGATGCCCGCGAACTTCCACAGGTGATTCGCCCAGAAGCCGGGCTTGACCTGATCGCGCGTACGGACGGATTTTACGCACATGCACATTACCTTGGCGCCGAAGGAGAGAACATCCCCTTCGCGGTACAGGGGACGAACGTATTTTTCTACCAGTTCCTTCTGGCTTTCGCCCACCTGCACAAAATGCGTCTGAATGGCGTAACGCTGATACCGTTTGCCGTCGCTGCCTGTGATCACGCCCCGGTCAAAATAGGTGATGTCGTTTTCTTCCCGACGCTGCTCAGTCTTGTTACGAGAATCGGCCATAGTCGGTCCCTCCGCTTTCACATGTTTTCAAAAAAAGGCGCGCCTTCCTCGGTTGAGAGGATGCCCAGATCGTTGAACTTCAAGGGGACGGGTTTGGCTTCGATATACTTGAGGATGGCGTCCAGCCGTACGGTTTCGCTGTAGGTAAGCAGGGTAAAAGCGACGCCGTGTTTTTTGGCACGCCCTGTGCGGCCGATACGGTGCAGATAATACTCGTTTTCGTTTGGCAGATCGTAGTTGATGACCGCTTCCACGTCGTCCACGTCGATCCCGCGGGCCGCTACATCCGTCGCCAGCAGAATCTGGAACTTCCCCTTGCGATAGGCCTGCATCACTTCGTTGCGGGCGCTCTGGCGCATATCCCCATGGAGACATTCAGCGGGGTAACCGGCATCCTTCAGGCGCTTGGCAAGGCGCTGGGTCATATCCTTGGTGTTGATAAACACCATTATCCGCTGATATACGTCGCTGTCCAACAGGTACAGCAGATGCTCATATTTCTTCTCGCGGCTAGTTTCGATTACATACTGGGTGATTTTCGGCCGGTTCTCCTTCGTGGCGGGAATGACGACCTCTACCGGGTCCTGCTGATATTTCCACGCGATGGTCAGCACATCCTGATTGGTTGTCGCGGAATACAGCACCAGCTGCCGCTCTTTGGGCGTCGCCTCGATGATTTTGGTGACGTCCTTCACAAAACCCATATTGAGCATTTCATCGGCTTCGTCCAATACCATGGTATGCACGGTGTCCAGCCGGATATTGCCGCGTTCCATATGGTCCAGAAGCCGCCCCGGGGTGGCAATCACAATTTGGGGGTTACGCTTCAGTTCCGCGATCTGTTTCATGATGGGCTGCCCGCCATAGAGAACGGCGATCTTTAGTCCGCCGATGAACTGAGAAAGGTTTCGCAATTCTTCAGCAATCTGCAGGCTCAGCTCCCGCGTGGGAGCAAGCACCAGTTCCTGTACGTGCGAATCTTTCAGGTTCACATATTCCAGCATCGGGATGCCAAACGCGAGCGTTTTCCCCGTACCGGTCGGTGCGATGGCGATCACGTCGCGGCCTTCCATCATCAAAGGAAGGGTCTTTTGCTGCACGGGGGTCATTTCGCGGATTCCCATTTTTTCAATGGCGCGCAATACATCCTTGCTGATATCCGCCTTTGAAAAATCCAATGATTCCTGATTCACTTCTGTGGACAATTCGTCAAGCTCCTTGCTGATTGCTCTGATTTTCGTTCAAATACTGCTCAATCGCATGAGACAGCTGGTCCGGGCAGGAGGTGCCGTTCCGGCATTGGATGCCGCGCAATTTCCGCATCACCTCGCGCGCGTCCTGGCCGATCACCATTCTGGAAAGCCCCTGCGCGTTGCCGGAGCAGCCGTTGGTAAATGCGCAGGCGGTAATCAATCCGTCATTGATTTGCAGGTCGATCACAGTGGAACAGGTTCCCCGGGTACGATAACGCATCGTGTATGATCCTTCCTTAAGCTGAAAACTACCAAATTCCGTTTATTCGACATAAACGGTCTATTTCCTGCTTTTCGGTAGCAAACCGTTCGCAAAACGCCGTTTTTTCCGGGAAGGGCGCTGTCAACCTGAAAGGTTTATGGTATAATACCGCTATCGCACCGAAAACGGAGGAGTAACAACCATGAGCCGACTGGGAGATTTATTGCGTACCGAGCGCCTGCGCCGTAAAATGACGCTGAAGGATGTGGCCCGCGCCGGCGGAGTCAGCGAGAGCTACCTGAAGGATGTGGAAGAAGGCAAGCGGATCATCGCGGATGATCAGGCGCGCAGAATCCTGAAAAAAATCGGTTTGCAGGAACATAACGAACCGGATTTTTCGCTGGATGATATCGCGGCGACCGTGGATTTGCAGACGGCGCAGCCGCAGGCTCCCGCGAAACCCAAGGTGAAACTTGCAGATACGGAACTGGTGTACCACGATGAAGAGGATAAGGAAAGCCGCCAGAGCGGCGTGTGGCTGGACGCGCTGACCAGCGTACTGAAACATGTGCCGGTTTATAACGCGGTCATGCAGGAAGTAGATCACCGGCTGCTGCCGATTCTGGATGGGCGTATCGAGGGCGCGTCGCCGGACAAGGTGTTTTATTTCCTCGCCCCGGACGACAGTCTGCGTGGTTTTCGCATCCTGCGGGATGACCTGTGCCTGGTCGTGCCTTCCGCCAGCCCTGTAGACGGCGCGGTGATGCTGGAGGAACACAACCAGCACCGCGCCCTTCGCAAGGTGAAAAAGCTGGACGCGCTGAATGTGCTGCTGCAAAGCTATGACCGCGAGTACAGCGCGGAACCCTGTGCGCTGCCGGATATTACCTTTATCGGCCGTGTGACACGGGTAGAGTTTACACTGTAATCCTTTAGATCAGGAGGAAAAACAATGAAACCGGACGCGATGCTGGTAATCGACGTGCAGAACGGACTGATAAACGCACATCCCTACAGGGAAACCGAATTGCTGCATAACATCGCCCGCCTGCTTACCGCGTGCCGGAACGCCGCGATCCCGGTGCTGTATGTGCGGCATGACGGCGGAGACGAATTCCTGACGCACGGCACGCCGGACTGGGAAAATCCCGCCACAATCGCCCCGGAAACGGGCGAACAGATCTTTGAAAAGAATGTAAACAGTGCCTTCCGCGGAACAGAGTTGCATGCCTGCCTGCAGGGGCTTAAGGTACAAAACCTGCTGATTTGCGGCATGCAAACGGAATACTGCGTAGACACTAACGTAAAAGTCGCGTTTGAACTGGGGTATCATGTGATCGTACCTCAGGGAGGCACCTCCACCTTCGATAAGGATTGGTGCACGGCGCGAGACCTGATCACCTACTACGAAAACGACATCTGGAATCCGGAACTGGCAGAGGTGCTTTCCATGGGGGACATCCTTACCCGGATCGGATGCGATTTGTAAGCAGCGGCAATCCCGGGAAATTGACTGCGATTCATCTCAAATTTCCGCTTGACAAGGGAACCGTCTTATTGTATCATAATCACCGTTGTGAGGGCATCCGCCTGACGGGGAGGACTGTGAACCCGGGCAACGAAAGCGTCCTTCGGCGAAGCCTCGACGCCTCATCTGCGGATGGGTACTGTGCGGGCGTGGCGGAATGGCAGACGCGCCGGATTTAGGTTCCGGTGCCTAACGGCGTAAGAGTTCAAGTCTCTTCGTCCGCACCATTGCCTTTACAAACGGATTGTGTGGAACGTGCGGTAGTAGCTCAGTGGTAGAGTGCCACCTTGCCAAGGTGGATGTCGCGAGTCCGAATCTCGTCTACCGCTCCACTTCTCCTCTCGGGTCGGCAGGGCAACGTAGCGGAACCCGGACGACGCTTGCAGGCGGGTGTAGCTCAATGGCAGAGCTCCAGCCTTCCAAGCTGGTTACGTGGGTTCGATTCCCATCACCCGCTCCAGAAAAACGGACGGCATCATGCCGTCCTGTTTTCATATCACGCCCGGGGTTCGGACAGGGCGCACCCATGCATACTCACATCGAAAAAACCAAAAGAAGGCCACGGTTTGCTATTGACACCGGGCCGAAATCATGGTATTATCCTACACGTGCTCAAAACAAAGCCTCTGGGTGTAGCGCAGTTTGGTAGCGTGCTTGAATGGGGTTCAAGAGGCCGAAGGTTCAAATCCTTTCACCCAGACCAGAGAAAGACCGTCGTTTAAAACTACGGTCTTTTTTTATTTTCCTGAATTCAAACGAGTTTTAGAAAACAAGTCCTAAAAAGCACTCAAATGCAATATCTATTGATAAGGATTTTTAGACAAATTCGTGAACAATATATATCACATTCTATATCAGCGTAGTATAATTAAATAAAATA
>Ga0268263_1002417_pt1 | contig 12299 bp, 10 predicted proteins | sample Biomet5_FD_190358 | JGI IMG/M metagenome (GOLD analysis project Ga0268263, IMG submission 190358) | Microbial communities from bioreactor (seeded with sewage sludge) at LBNL, California, USA - Biofuel metagenome 5 (SPAdes) (version 4) | ecosystem: Engineered > Bioreactor > Anaerobic >... | reverse complement strand
CAATATGTATCTGGAAGAATTCCGTACGACTCTCTTCCGTCAGACAATGTTTGCAGAATTTGAAGCCACGGCTCACAAATACGTTGAAGATGGCGGCAGCCTTACGGCTGACTGGCTCTGCAGCGAGTACGACAAGCTTAATACCCGTTACTTTGGTGAAGCTCTTGCCCCTGACGATTACATCAGATACGAATGGGCTCGTATACCGCATTTTTACAGAGCTTTCTATGTATATCAGTATGCTACCGGATATTCGGCAGCGACGGCTATTTCCAAGAAGATACTGGAAGAAGGCGCTCCAGCCAGAGATGCATACCTTGATTTTCTGAAACGCGGCAGCAGCGACTACCCTGTTGAACTCCTGAAGATCGCTGGCGTAGACATGAGCAGCAAAGAACCTATTGAGATGGCCATGACTACTTTCTCAGCCCTGGTCGACGAATTTGAAAAGAGTTTTGAATAAGCTATGGAAAAGAAGATATTTATATACTCCAACGAGAGTTCCACTTCTAAGAAAACAGAAAAGAAACTGCGTGACAAGCTGGACAATTCAGGCTTCACCATACTAACTAAGTATGATGACAGTGCTGACCTTCTCGTCTGTATTGGCGGTGACGGCACCTTTCTTGAGACAATACACCGCTTTGATTTTCCGCAGATGCCGATCATCGGTATCAATACCGGTCATCTTGGCTTCTTTCAGGAGATCATGCCTACTCAGCTAGACGACTTCATATTCAATTACACACAGGGCCGCTATGCACTGCAGCCTCTGTCAACAGTTAAGATCAGAGTGAAGACTGGCGGCGTCTACCACGAACATACAGGACTCAATGAAGTCCTTATCCGCGGCAATGCTTCCTACTCCATCCACCTGAACATCTCCATCGGAGGTAGCTTCATTGAGAGATTCAGCGGAGACGGCCTTCTGATTGCAACACCTGCCGGAAGTACTGCCTACAACTATTCTTTAGGCGGCAGTATCGTTGACCCAAGGCTCAATGTGCTTCAGGTAACACCTATTGCACCAATGAACACCACAGCCTACAGATCATTTACTTCCAGCATCATGCTTCCTTCCGACCTGCGTCTCGGCGTGGTCCCTGACATGGATGAAAGCAGCACGATCTGCATCGTCTACGACGGCTATGCAGTAGAATACAAGAAAATCGACGAAATGGAAGTCACCTACTCCGACGTGTCCGTCAACCTGATGCGATTCGAGTCCTACGACTTCTGGACCAAAGTTAAGACCAAGTTTTTATAGAATCAAGAGGTAATATGGCAGATTTCAGATACACAGTAACTAAAGAAGACAATGGTATTCCAGTAAAGACGCTTCTGAGGCAGAAGTTCAACTTCTCCTCCAGACTCCGGACCAAACTGAAGTATCAGGACCTGGTCTATCTCAACGGTGAAAAAACCGCAGGATGGATCGTCCCCGAAGAAGGCGACGAGCTCTCCGTCAGGCTGCCTGACGAAAAAAGCGAATTTCCTATGGAAGACATTCCGATCACTCCAGTATATGAAGACGACGACCTTCTGATAATCAACAAGCAGCCAGGCATAATCGTACACCCGACCAAAGGGCATCCTGCCCATACAATCGCCAACGGCCTCATGAAGTATATGGCCGATACGAACCAGACATTCAAGATCAGATTCGTCAACAGGCTGGATATGGACACCTCAGGACTTTTGATCGTAGCAAAAAATTCCAACGCCCAGGACAATCTGTCCAAGCAGATGCGCGCACGTGAAACAGAAAAACGCTACATCGCCATCGTTAACGGCATAGTTGACGAGGATTCATTCACAGTTGATCTGCCCATCGGCCGGCCAGACCCTGAAAAAGTTGAGCGCGGTGTGATCCCGGTTGAAGAAGGCGGCAACCCTTCCGTTACACATGCCAAGGTCCTTGAACGCTTCCCAAAGGGCAGCGGCTACACCATGCTGGAACTTTTGCTTGAAACCGGCAGGACCCATCAGATAAGAGTTCACATGGCACATCTTGGACATCCGCTAGTTGGCGATTACCTGTATGGTGGCTATAACCCCGATCTGCTGGATCGCCAGGCTCTGCACGCCTTCAAGCTTTCTTTCGACCATCCGGCAACAGGCAAACGGCTGACCGTTACATGCGACCTGCCTGAAGACATTAAGCAAGTTATAGAGAAAATCAGATAAGCATAAAAAAGAGCTTCCGCAGCTAGCGAAAGCTCTTTTAATTGTCGTAGACAACAAGGTTCCCGGGGACCCACCCGAAGCTTTAGCTTCGTGGGAGGGTGGGGTTCTTATTGTCGCAGACAACAAGGTTCCCGGGGACCCACCCGAAGCTTTAGCTTCGTGGGAGGGTGGGGTTCTTATTAATATTGTCTTTTTCTGGTGAAAGGACATACTACGAAGCACTGACCGCAGAGGTCAGTTGCAATGCCTGTTCTTTCCTTCATGATCCTTATCTGAGTATCGGAGCAGTTTTTCCAGTCGATGATCTCATCCCTTTTCATACCGGCTTTCCAGCTTTTACCCTTGAGCGCGCCTGCAGGACATGCCTTGACGCAGGCATTGCATCCTTCAGGACATCTGGATTCCGTGATTGGTTTGCCGCATTCAATATCCGCATCGGTGAACAGCGCCGATATCCTGACAGATCCGCCATACTCGGGCGTCACCAGCAGGCAGCTCTTGCCTATCCAGCCTAGCCCTGCCAGACATGCAACCGTTTTATGCGGTATGAGGGAGATATTATCTTCACTATATGAAATCTGATCCGTGGAATTAGCATAAGCATCGTATCCCCTGCTTATCAGGAACTCTGCGCCTCTCTTGACGATATTGTTGAGTTTGGCATTCAGTTCATTGTAGCAGTCAAGATACTCTTTCGTCGGTCCTTCCTGTATCCCCGCCAGCACATCGTCTGGCAGCTTTACAGCCACACTTGCGCCCCTGGGATAACTGCACTCAGCAATGTGACTCAAGTCTGCGAATCCCACCAGATCTGCACCGCACTCCTTAAGGAATGCATATAATTCATCTGATATATTACTGGTTTTCATTTCCGTTGTTATTCTGATCTGCCTGCGGCGTTTCAGCTGGAGCCACTGGCGTTAGCGGCACTTCCGGAGTTTCAGCTGGTGCTGACTCTGCTGACTGAGCCGGCGTCTGCTGCTGACCGTAGCCGTTCTGCTGGCCGTAGCCGCTGTTTTGCGGCTGACCATAACCGTTCTGCTGGCCATAGCCGCTGTTTTGCTGCTGACCATAGCCGTTCTGCTGACCGTAGCCGTTGTTTTGCTGCTGACCGTAGCCGTTGTTTTGCTGCTGACCGTAGCCGTTCTGCTGACCGTAGCCGTTCTGATTGTTATAGAAATTGTCTGCCCCAGGTCCCCTGCGAATGTCATCCTGATAGTAGTTATACTGACTTGGATCAGGTCTTGCTGACAGATTCCCTGTAACCAGCTCATAGAAAGCTGTCTGTGCTGTAACGACATATTCTATCACTACCACCATAGGCAGCATCAGAATAATGTCGCAAACTATTATGTATATAGGGCCGCCAGTGATTCCACCGTTGGCAAGTAACGAACTGCCTATGCCTGTCGGAATGCTGGCAAGGAGCAACCATCCAATGAACGAGAGCTCAAGCAGGAAGTATTTGCCTTTATTGCCGTACATCATCATCTTGGACTTTTTCAGTGCCTCGCCGCAACCCATTTCCGGGTTGTCAGCCATAAGGAAGAACGCCTGGCTATATGCAAAAGTAGCGATGATTCCAGGAACGATCAGAAGAAGCGTCCATAGGAAAACAAATAAGCAATACAGAAGAAACAGTCCAAAAGTCTTCATATAGAAACCGAAACCGTTGAAAACGTATCCGGGATTGATGTCCTTCTTGCGGAAGAATGCAAGCATGAAACTTGACAGACCTACCGTAAACGCACCTGTCAAAAAGATCGTGTAGAGACTTGCTGAGTATGACAACTCCCCTGAACTGGTCTGAGCTCCGTAATTAGGTATCGTCGTGTTAAAAATCGTTATATCGCCTGTATCCATCTGTTTGGACGGAAGCAGCCATGTCAGAATCTCCGGCATCAGCGTCAGCAACAGGTAAAACACCAGCACGCCGGCAAATACTTCCTTCCAGTGGTCCTTCAGCGCAGTCCTTGCAATTCCGCGGATGTCGCTGCATGACTCCCTGACAATAATATTATTCATCTCAAAATCCTCCTTTTAATAATTCCTCGTCTATTATATAATATTCTTAATGCAATTACAAACTTAAATTGGAGCGTGGATTCATGACAATGAATAACAGTAAAGCACTGATCGTCACCTCACACGTTGATGCCAGTGAAAAAATAGAAATTAAAGACAGCGATTTCGACTGCGTGATATGCGCCGACGGCGGACTTATGCGGGCAGTGGAACTGGGAGTCAGAGCAGACGTCCTCATAGGAGACTATGACTCTATGAAGCAGCCAGAAAACGCTGACGTCATCAAACTGCCGACAGAGAAAGACATGACAGACAGCGAGGCAGCCATCGACCTGGCGGTCAGCCGCGGTTTTGCGGACATCACCGTAATCGGCGGGCTGGGCGGCCGTTTTGATCACGCTATGGGAAACATCGGCATGCTGGCCAAATACTGCGGCAAGCTTAAACGTCTCGCCTTTGTAGACGGACAGAATCTGGTTTACATGCTGCCTGCAGGCTCATATTCCATAAAAGCCTTAGGCTACCATTATCTAAGCGTTACGGCTTACGGCGGCCCTGTTACAGGCCTGACGATCAAAGGCGTCAAATACCCGCTTTGCGGCCATTTGCTGACTGACGACACAACCTTAGGCATCAGCAATAAAATCCGCGGAGACGAGGCTTTGGTCGATTTTACAGGCGGAAGGCTGCTGGTCATGCAGACAAGCGACAACTGATCTGCCGTTATGGAAAATTTTGGCTACAATCAAATGCATGGTTGACAATTGAGATAAAGAGTAATAGTATAATACTCGAGCTAGGGGAGCTGAAGCTGAGACGGTCACATACGTGACCCAACCCTCATAACCTGATGCAGTTAATACTGCCGTAGGGAAGCGATTATTTCAGAAGAATAATTACTTTATGAGTTCCCCTCCTACTTTGAAGGAGGTTTTTTTATGTATCAAAACTTACAGTCATTTTTTGAGTCGACACGGGGACAGGTCATCGTAATCGCTGTCATCATCGTGTTTTTCATCATCATCATTCTGCCAAAAAAAGGATCAGACAAGAGAGTCGACACTAAGGCGCTGACGATTTCCGCGCTGATGATCGCCCTTTCTCTCGGGCTGGGACAGATCAAACTCTTTTCAATGCCTCAGGGCGGTTCGATAACGGCGCTTTCCATGCTGCCAATCGCTCTCTGCGCCTATCTGCTCGGCACGCGCCGCGGAGTAATGGCCGGAATGTGCGTTGGTCTGCTTAATCTTATTTTCGGGCCTTATGTCATTCATCCGGTACAGCTGCTGCTGGACTACCCTATCGCTTTCGGCGCTATGGGCATGGGCGGCATCTTCAGGAACATGAAGTCAGGATTAACGAAGGGATATTTATTCGGTGTCCTCTGCAGGTATATCTGTGCTGTTGTTTCCGGAATTGTATTTTTCGGGTCTTATGCGCCATCAAATTTCAACGCCGTTACCTGGTCACTGTGGTACAATCTTACATATCTTGCAGTTGAAGCAGCTATCACGGTTGTAATTATTTCACTTCCGCCAGTCAAGAACGCCTTAGAAGGGTTGAAAAAACAAATGTAAAATGTTATATTGTTAACAGAGTCAATTTGAATTACATTTGCGTAAGAAAGGGAGTTTTTGAAATGTACGAGAATATCAAATACGAAGTTAAAGAAAACATCGGTTACATAACCATCAATCGTCCGCAGGCAATGAACGCACTGAACACAGACGTTCTGAAGGAGCTGAAAGACGTTCTTGGAACTATTGAGGCTGATGATGCAGTAAAGGCCGTCATCGTGACTGGCGAAGGCAAGGCATTCGTTGCTGGAGCTGACATCGCTCAGATGAGCAAGCTCAACGCTGTTGAAGGACGCGCAATGATGGCTGCAGGACACGAAGTCATGAATACCATCGACCAGATGGCTAAGCCTTTCATAGCAGCAGTTAACGGCTTCGCACTTGGCGGAGGATGTGAACTGGCTATGGCATGTGACATAAGGATCGCTTCTGAGAAGGCTAAGTTCGGACAGCCTGAAGTTGGTCTGGGCATCATCCCGGGATTCGGCGGAACACAGAGACTCTCAAGGCTTGTTGGCAAAGGCATGGCTAAATATCTTATTTATACGGCTGAAATGATCAATGCTGAAGAGGCTTACAGGATCGGACTTGTTGAAAAAGTCGTTGCACCTGAAGAGCTGCTGGAAACTGCAGAAAAAGTTGCTAAGACGATTGCTTCCAAAGCTCCTATCGCTATTGCCGCTGCCAAGACTGCTATCAACAACGGTTTTGACATGGATCTGAAGTCAGCAAGCAGACTGGAAGTTGAAACTACAACCGTATGCTTTGCTTCAGAAGACAAGAACGAAGGAATGGGCGCTTTCCTTGAAAAGAGAGCTCCACAGTGGAAAAACAAGTAACAGCCGCAATAAGTGGTTATCGGACTTAAACCGCAAATATGACAACAAAAGGGACATCGCATTTTTGACATAATGCGATGTCCCTTTTTCGTAACATATTGAGATCCTTCCAAACTTGGAAGGATAGTCGAAGCTTACCCTTCCAAGTTTGGAAGGATACCGCTAATGTCAGACAAATGTATATTGTCTTCTTCGGACCGTGAATTATCAGCTTTCTGACTGATTTCACGCAAACCGCCGGTTATCTGCCTGCTGCGAACAGTGCGGCGCCTATGGCCCCGCAAAGATCCGGATTCTCAGGTATGATAAGCTTCTCTCCGATCAGGTCCTCTATGCAGCCGGCCACGCCTTTGTTTCTGGCACCTCCGCCCGTCATCATGACTCTGCTCGCGAGACCGACCCTGCTGACCAGATTGCTTGTCTTGGCAGCAACGCTTTTGTTTAGTCCGTGAACGATGTCAGGCACTGACTTGTTGTCAGCGATCAGTGATACTACCTCTGACTCGGCGAAAACCGTACACATGCTGGATATCGTCAGATCTTCATGCCATGAAAGTCCAATCGTTGAAAGCTCATCTATGCTCATCTCCAGGACCCTCGCCATATTTTCCAGGAATCTGCCGGTCCCTGCTGCACACTTGTCGTTCATGACGAAGTTCTTAACATTTCCCTTTTCATCTATGGAAATGACCTTGCTGTCTTGTCCGCCTATATCGATAATCGTTCTGATCTCATCGTTTATGTAATACGCGCCCTTTGCATGGCAAGTTATCTCCGTAACGCTGTCGTCAGCAAAGGCGATATTGTTCCTTCCGTAACCAGTCGCTACTATGCTGGAAATTTCGCTGCGTGGTATCTTCAGTGCTTCGAAAGCCTTCTCGGCGCCGCGCTGAGCTTTTGCTCCCGTCCTTACCGTAACGCTGTCCACGATTTTTCCGTGCCTGTCTATTACGGCAACATTTGTTGTCGTTGATCCGCTATCGATGCCTGCAAAATATTTACCTTTTTTATTTTTGGTGTTTTCCACTTTGCTTTCCCCTTTCGCTACGCTGCCGCCTGCCGCGCTGCTGCTCATTCCCATACTCTCCAGGAAGCCGCCTATCCTTGTGGACAGCTGACCATAAGACTGCATGGTGAAGTCCGTCTCTATCTTTGTGATCGGCACGCTGACCTCTTTCCTAAGGTTTTCGTACTCGAATCCGTAGTAGTCACAGAATTTGACGGTATTGTATATTATACCCTTCAGGTAAGGGTTTTCAGTCAGTTCCCGCCTTCTGGCAACGTCACTCATCCGCATGCATGGTATCTGCGACAAAAGTTCTGCTGCGTACCATTCCATGACTTCATCAAAGTCTGCACTCTGAAGGTTTTGCGGCTTGTCAAGGCATCGGTTGGCATTGCACGTCATATTGACAGTCAGCATGCCCGTCTGCTCGGCAATTTTGTCGAACACCCCGTCGCTGATCCTCCCGCCGGCGATGGCGATAAAGTCCTGCATTGGTTTTGATGCACGCTGCATTTGATCAAAGCTGGCAGCAAAAAGTTCATAGTCAAACTTTCTGCCAGTGTATCGGCCGTATGCCTTGGCCAGCTTTAAAAGCTCCGCCTTCAGATACTGCCGGCTGCATTCGTTGTTTTCATGCGGCAGATCCATCATGTAGATGAAATCCATCCCCTGCTCCGCCAGGACATCGTAGACTCTGCGCGTGCTGTCACAGCAGTTGACGAGCACTATCTCTTTCAGGCCATGGGCGTTCACATACTCCAGCAGCGCTTTTGCGTGGCTGCACAGGTTGATGTGGCTTACTCTTTGGGCGTAATCAAAGTTGTCCGCCTCGTCATTCAGCAGGAACGTTTCTCCTCCGAAACCGGCCAAAAGTTCTATGGGTGTATATTTGCATGTATATCCAATCATTTGATCTCTTCTTTCTGGCTTTCCAACTGTTCGATAAATGCCTCAAGTCGTGTGATTATCGGGCCTTCCTGCAGGTTTTTCTTGTCGCACCCGTCGCCGTCAAGAACTAGGGTCGGGAAACCTTCATTTTCAAATGTCGTCTTGGCAAGTGCTGATGCTCCCATGGTCTGCTTGCATCCCCAGTGACAGAAGTAAACGATGCCGTCTATGTTCAGATGCTTCGCGTAATAAAGGACATTATCTATCCTTCTTTCGGCACCGCCGTTGAAGTGGTTGTTGATGGTCCACTTCGCCATTGATTCATAAGGCTTATTTGACTTCATCGTGATCAGACCGTCGAAATCCATGTCGCAGGTCACTATCTCCACTCTGTCGCTGCAGTTCAGCATGTTGCACATGGCAGTTTCCCAGTAAGGCATCGTGTGTACCCAGAGCAGTCTGACACCTTTCTTCACTCTCGGGAGTGCTTCAACTTCCTTTACGAGCATTGCTGCGTATTTATCAGATTCCTTAGTGCCGAGCAGAACATGAAGAGCGAATATGTCCATCATGTGTGACGTCATTCTCGTTGGCTCGTACCTGTCCGCCTTCAGCATCAGAGTCTTTCTGTAATTTCCTATCGTTCGTATAGACCGCTGCATGACCTTCCTCAGCTTGTACTTTTCCATTTTTCTGCCAAGATTTTTCTCCACAAACGCCGTCATATCGTGAAGCTGTTTCTCCATGTAAATGAGATTCTCCGGCGTCATTTCCCTTGGCACATCAAGAACAAAGTGCGGCACGTCGAAGTATTCGGCCAGCCACCTGAAGGTCAGCTGATTTGCATCACAGGCAATCGTAGTATTTACTATGAACTTTGGCTTTCTGAGTACACCGTTCTTAGCCATGCCTATTATGTTCTTGTGATATGAACAGAATGTTTCTGGTATGCCGTTCTTCTCTGCAGAATCTATGAATATCTCTTCACAGGCTGAAGCTGTCATATAGCAGCCCAGTCCTTCAGGGAAAACTACGTCCATGCCCATTGCATGGAATACCTCACATGGCGTAAAAATGCTGACTATAACGCTGTTGCCCGGGTCGAGCAGGGGTTGTGCCGTGGCATTGTTGCAAACACTCATAAGGTAATTCCGTGCTTTAAGTTCCTGACTTTTGCCAGGCAGTCGCAAAGACATTGCATAGCCTTTGAAGGCTGTTGCCAGAAGTCTCCTGGCCATGGCCGGATTGGTTCTGACCTTATCAGTTACCACCTTGCCGAATTTTTCAACAGTTTTATTCATTCTCTCTTACAATCTCCATTCTCATCAGCCCCTGCGGCCTTACTTAACCAGGTCGGCGAAATCGCCGCCTACGAGACTGGCCAGCTTTTCAGGATCAAGTTCCATCTGCAGTCCGATCTTGCCGCCGCTAACGAATATATTATCGAATAGAAGTGCAGTTTCGTCAATAGCTGTTGGAAACAGCTTTTTCATTCCAACAGGCGAGCACCCTCCCCGGATGTAGCCAGTCAAGGCGTTGATCTCTTTTACGTGGATCATTTCCAGGCTCTTCTCGTCGAAATGCCTGGCGGCTTTTTTCAGATCTAGTTCGGCGGCAACCGGAATCACGCATACATAGTGTTCACCGCTATGGCCTACAAGCACCAGTGTTTTGAAAACCATGTCTGGATCCGTTCCCGTAGCCTTAGCTATTGAAAGGCCGTCGTGGAATTCACCGCCGGTATCATATGCCTTCAGCTGATACTCTATTCCCGCCGTCTCAACCATTCGGACGGCATTAGTCTTTATATCCTTTTCTTTCTTTGCCATCTGATAAGCCTCCTGAAAAAAGAAAAAATGGCTGTCCCGGTCGATGTGTTCGCCGCAGGACAGCCACCAATAATTACTTAACTAACCAATCAGGCCTGAACCGAATAGTGGTGCAAATACCAGTGAAACGATTGTCATGAGTTTGATCAGGATGTTGATTGAAGGTCCGGATGTATCTTTGAACGGATCGCCTACAGTATCTCCAACAACAGTAGCGTGATGAGTCTCTGAACCTTTGCCGCCGTAATGTCCTTCTTCAACATATTTCTTAGCATTGTCCCAAGCTCCGCCTGCATTAGCCATCATGATAGCCATGAGAACGCCGGCAGTAAGTGCTCCGGCAAGCATTCCGCCAAGAGCTACAGAACCAAGAACGAATCCTACAACAACTGGAACTACGATAGCCATCAGGCCAGGAACGATCATTTCAGTAAGAGCAGCTTTAGTTGAGATGTCTACGCATCTTGCATAGTCAGGCTTGGAAGTTCCTTCCATGATGCCCTTGTCTTCTCTGAACTGTCTTCTAACTTCTTCGATCATCTGGTTGGCTGCCTTACCTACAGAGCTCATTGTCAGAGCCGTAAACAGGAATGGGAGCATAGCTCCAATGAACAGTCCAATGATTACGATAGGGTCAAGCAAGCTGATTGCTGTGATTCCGGCAACTTCAGCATATGCTACGAAGAGTGCAAGAGCTGTAAGTGCTGCGGAACAGATAGCGAATCCCTTACCAATGGCAGCGGTAGTATTTCCAACTGCGTCAAGTTTGTCTGTAATATTTCTTACGCCTTCAGGAAGGTCTGCCATTTCAGCGATTCCTCCAGCGTTATCTGATACAGGACCATAAGCATCTACTGCTACGGTGATTCCTGTGATTGAAAGCATTCCTACAGCAGCCAGTGCGATTCCGTAAACGCCTGCATATGTGTAAGCTACCCAGATGCCAGCTGCAATGCAGAGAACTGGCCACATTGTGGAAAGCATTCCAGTAGCAAGTCCGCTGATGATAGTAGTTGCTGCACCAGTCTGTGACTGTTCAGCTATCTTCTTTACTGATTTGTAATCTGCGGAAGTGTAGATCTCTGTGATCTTGCCGATTGCGATACCTACAACAAGTCCTGCGATGATAGCCCATGCGTAGTTCAGTGAACCAAGCATCTGCTTGCTGAGGATTATTGATCCGATGATCACAATGACTCCGCTGATATATGTTGCCATGTTAAGTGACTTAGCAGGGCTAACCTTATCATTTCCTCTTACCATGAGAATGGCTATTACTGATGCAATGATGCCGATAGCAGCAAGAATAAGCGGGAATATTGCTGCTGTAGCTTCTGTAAATGTAGCATTTGCTGGAGCGTTCTGAACTGCAACTGCAGCCAGTGTGATTGCTGAAATGATTGAACCAACATATGACTCAAACAGGTCAGATCCCATTCCTGCAACGTCTCCTACGTTGTCTCCTACGTTGTCAGCTATTACAGCCGGGTTCCTTGGGTCGTCCTCAGGGATTCCTGCTTCAACCTTACCAACAAGGTCAGCACCAACGTCTGCAGCCTTAGTATAGATTCCGCCGCCGACCCTTCCGAATAGAGCCATTGACGAAGCACCAAATCCGAAACCGGTAACGCACTGAACCAGTGTAGCAAGGTCTAATACACAGAATACGAGACCCAGACCTAAAAGTCCGAGGCCTGCAACGCACAGACCCATTACTGATCCGCTTCTGAAGGCGATCTTCAGTGCCTTAGGCATGCCTGATTCCATTGCGGCATTAGCCGTTCTGACATTTCCGCGTGTAGCAACATTCATTCCGAAGAATCCTGCCATTACTGAAAGCAGTGCGCCGCACAGATACAGGACACCAGTCACAGGGTCGATTGCAATGGTGATTGCCAGGAACAGTACGATGATTACTACTGCCATGAACTTATACTCTCTTCTTAAG
>Ga0268263_1002416_pt1 | contig 12315 bp, 7 predicted proteins | sample Biomet5_FD_190358 | JGI IMG/M metagenome (GOLD analysis project Ga0268263, IMG submission 190358) | Microbial communities from bioreactor (seeded with sewage sludge) at LBNL, California, USA - Biofuel metagenome 5 (SPAdes) (version 4) | ecosystem: Engineered > Bioreactor > Anaerobic >... | reverse complement strand
ATTGTGCATCCCCGCACTGTTCTCGGCCCACATCGTCATGTGGGTGTAGGCGCCCTTCGAGGCGACGTCGTCTCCGGTGCCGTCCCCGAACTGGACGCGCTTGCGCTCGCTGCGGTGCGTCTTCGGCGTGAGGTAGGCCTCCAGCCCGATGATCGGTTTGACCGAGGAGTTCTTGGCGACCTTGTAGAACTCGTACGCACCGAACAGGTTGCCGTGATCGGTGACCGCCAGCGCATTCATGTCCAGCTGTTCGGCCCGGCTGACCAGGTCCTTCAGACGTGCGGCACCGTCCAGCATCGAGTACTCCGAGTGGCAATGCAGATGCACGAAATCGGCCGACACGCTGACCGAGCCTCCGAACTGTGGAAGGGACAGATAACCCGCTGGGGGAAGTCAGCGAGTACTCACCCTAACTCCGACGACGCTGCTTCGTGACCATCGACTCACCGTGCGGGTTCAGCACTCAGCAGATCGACCAGTGTGGTGATCGTGCGCAGGTTACGAGCAGTTCCGACGACCGGCCGCAGGGCGTCGATCAGGCCGGCGGCGAGCCGGGAACGAGCCTGACCATCGGGGAAGGCGGCGTACAGATCCCGGCCGCCGGCGGCGAGCGCGAACTGTTCGTGCCCGCGGCGCATCGCGGCCAGCCGAGCCAGTGCCGCCGGCTCGATCGGACGGTCACAGCAGACCAGGACTACCCGCGAGGGGTCACCGTCGGCGTAGGGATGCGCCTGCAGTTGCGCTTGGAGCTGCTCCCGGTCACGAATCACCACATCAACATCCAGTTCCAAGCGCGTGGACAACTCGGAGGCCAGTTGTGCGGCCAGCTCCGCATCGCTGCCCGGAGCCCGAAAGACCAGATTGCCCGACTGAAGATGGGTGACCACACCCGTCCAGCCCAGTCCGGCGGCCAGCGCCCGCAGCTCGGCCATGCTCATCCGCCGCTTGGCACCCAGATTGACTCCACGCAGCAGGGCCACTCGCAGCTCGATGCCGTCCACGCCACCTACCTCGGCAGCCAGAGCCGGTATACGGCCACCTGCCCCGCAGGTCGCCAGTCGGATGAAGCGTCGAGCTTGCGCACCAGGGCGCTCTCGCCCAAGGACAGATCCAGCGCGATGCAGGTGGCGCCCGAGGGGATCAGCGGATCCCCGTCCCCGACCCGGTACCGGTAGCTGCTCAGGATCCGGTCTCGTCCGTAGTAGTCGGCTCGGCCATCCATCCACACCGGTACGTCCGGACGCAGCAGGATCACCGGTCCAGCAATCCCCACATCACTGTAGAGCCGGCATCCACTGGGCAGCTGCGCAACCAACTCGGCCTCGGCCGGTACCGCGTGGCTGGCTCCGAGCACGATGGTCGGAACCGTCAGAGCGGCGGCCGTCAACCACAACACCACCCGCCAGAGCCGACCGGTCGTGTACTCCCACCACCGCGAGTGGGCAGCCCGCCGCCAGCGTCGACGCAGCGCGTCAACGGCGCTGGTCACTCGCACTGCGACCACCGGGGCCATGGTGAGCAGTCCGATCCCGAGGAACCGGATCGCGGTCAGTCCGAGAAGGCTCGCCGGGATTGCGATCATCGATAAGGCCAGCAGACCGCCGAGTCGAAGATCGCGAGGTCCGCGGCGCGTGACGCCCCATAACCAGGTGCCGACCCAGATGGAGAGCACGGCCGCGATCACGGCCATCGCCGGCAGCTCGGCCGGAAGCCCCGCGGTGAAGGGCGAGGACCACTCCACGACCACGCCCTGGCACGCTCGCTGGACGGCCGAAGTTCGCTCCAATCCACCGACCAGCCCATAGGGCGAGAGCAGCGGGCCCAGCCCCCAGCCGACCAGACCCGCTGCGCTGAGCGCCACTTTCACCAGGCGTGCCACCGGCGCGAAGATCCAGATCACCAGCCAGACCACACCGAGTCCCGGGCCGATCAGCAGGAAGGATAGGTGCACCCAGTTGCCCAGCGTGGACAGCCCCAGTGCCAGCGCGAAGGCCACAGTGAGGTTCGCCAACCATCCCAGTCGCCGGGCCGGCCCAGCCGCCCACTCCAGCGCGATCAGCACCGCAGCCAGTATCAGCACCTGCACCGCCAGGGTCGCTCTCGGCGAGAGCATGGCCAGCGTCGACGAAAACACCGCGAGCAGGCCGACCAGGCTCGGCAGTGGGCGGGCCCCCAGCCGCAGCGCCAGCCGCTCGGCCAGCAGGAAGTAGCCGGCCATGGTGAGCACGGTCACCACGAAGAGACCCCAGAAGCCACCGCCGGCATAACCCAAGCCCAAGAAGCTGTCCCACAGCGGCGAGTTCTGATACCAATCGCCGCCGGCCGGCGCCCAACTCCAGGAGTCGGGACGGGCCAACGGCTGGCCGGCCAGGTTCTCCAGCCCGGCCCGCACCTGCCAGTACGGGTCACGCTCGTTGAACCGCGCCGAACGGGCGATCGCGAAGCCGACCAGCCAGATCACGACCAGGAGTCGATCCCAGCGGGGCATGGCCACACCCGACAGGGCTTCACGCACCCGGCCCATCGGCTTCCTCCCTTGGACGGCAGGCCGATTCTAGGGCTAGACGGCGAGTGGGCGTTCGGTGGGCAGGATCGGCTTGGGCAGCCGAGACTCGCGCTGATTCAAGAAGGCGTCCACCCCGTTGGCGCACGAGCGTCCCTCGGCGATCGCCCACACGATCAGCGACTGGCCACGTCCCGCGTCTCCGGCCACGAAGACCCGATCGACGCTGGTGGCATAGCTCTCGTCCCGGGCGATGTTGCCTCGCGGGTCGAGTTCGACGCCCAGCTGCTCGACGAGGCCCTCGCGCTGCGGACCGGTGAAGCCCATGGCCAGCAGGACCAGCTGAGCCGGCAGCTCATGAGTGGTTCCCTCGATGGTCTCCAAGCGTCCACCAACGAAACGCACCTCGCTGAGCTCCAGTCCGCTGACGTTGCCGGACTCATCACCCAGGAATCGCTGAGTGGAGACCGAGTACAACCGCTCACCACCCTCCTCGTGGGCCGAGGAAACCCGATAGACCATCGGATAGGTCGGCCACGGCTGGCCCTCCGGGCGGGTCTGCGGCGGAATCGGCATGATCTCCAGCTGGGTCACCGAACGCGCGCCTTGACGAAGGGATGTGCCCAAGCAGTCCGCGCCGGTGTCACCGCCGCCGATGATCACCACGTCCTTGTCGGTGGCCACGATCTGCTCGGCCACCTCCCGACCGACGGCAACCCGGTTGGCTTGCGGCAAGAACTCCATGGCCTGGTGAATGCCGGCCAGTTCGCGGCCCGGGACCGGAAGATCGCGAGGCACCGTCGAGCCGATCGCCAGCACCACCGCGTCGAAGCGCTCCAAGAGCTGCTCGCCGGTGATGTCCACGCCGATGTTCACGCCAGTCTTGAAGACCGTCCCCTCCAGCACCATCTGCTTCAGGCGCCGATCCAGGACCTTCTTCTCCATCTTGAACTCGGGGATCCCGTAGCGCAGCAGACCACCGACGGCGTCGGCCCGCTCGTACACCACCACGGTGTGTCCGGCCCGGGAGAGCTGCTGGGCCGCGGCCAGCCCGGACGGACCGGAGCCCACCACGGCCACCGTCTTGCCGGTATGCCACGCGGCCGGCTGGGCGACAACCCGACGATCGCCCCAGGCCCGGTCGATGATCGAGACTTCGACGTTCTTGATGGTCACCGGCTCCCGGTTGATCCCGACGACACAAGCCGTCTCGCAGGGCGCCGGGCAGAGCCGTCCGGTGAACTCCGGGAAGTTGTTGGTGGCATGCAGCCGCTCCAACGCTCCGGCCCAGTCGTCGCGCCAGATCAGGTCGTTCCACTCCGGGATCAGGTTGCCGAGCGGGCAGCCCGAGTGACAGAACGGGATGCCACAGTCCATGCAGCGTCCGGCCTGGCGACTGATGATCGGCAGCACAGCGGTCCCCGGAGTCCCCGGGTAGACCTCGTTCCAGTCCTCCACCCGCTCGCCCACAGGGCGCCGCTCGGCAACCTGCCGCGGGGTGGTGATGAATCCTCTGGGATCAGCCATGGGACGCCTCCATCATCATCTTCACGGTGGTCTCCTCATCCAGCCCGGCAGCCTCGGCCTCGGCTCTGGCTTTCAGGACGCGAGCGTAATCGCGCGGCACCAAGGTGGTGAACCGGCTGCGCAGTTCCTCGGAGCCGAGCTCCAGCAGTGCCTTGGCCACCGCGGAGTCGGTCTCCTCCAGATGCTTGGTCAGCAGCGCACGAACTCGTTCCAGGTGCTCGTCACTCAGCGGCTGCGCATCGACCAGCTCTGCGTTCAGCCGTTCCGGCACCAGATCCAGCACCCAGGCCACGCCGCCGGACATGCCGGCTGCGATATTGCGTCCGGTAGCGCCGAGGATCAGCACCTCGCCGCCGGTCATGTACTCGCAGGCGTGATCCCCCACACCCTCGACAACGGCGATCGCTCCAGAGTTGCGGACGCAGAAGCGCTCGCCGACCAGGCCACGGATGAACATCTCACCGCTGGTCGCGCCATAGCCGATCACGTTGCCGGCGATGATCTGCTCCTCGGCCCGGAACGGTGCGTTGCCGTGCGGACGCAGGATCAGCCGTCCGCCGGACAACCCCTTGCCGAAGTAGTCGTTGCTGTCACCGACCAGGCGCAGCGTGACTCCGCGCGGGAGGAAGGCACCGAAGCTTTGCCCGGCGGTTCCGCGCAGAGTCAGGTCGATGGTGTTCTCCGGCAAACCGGCACCTTCAGTGGCCTTGGTCACGTAGTGGCCCAGCAGGGTGCCCACTGTCCGGTCCACGTTGCGAACGGTCAGTTCGGCCCGAACCAACTCGCCATTGGTCAGCGCCGGCTGGGCCATCTCGATCAGCTGCACGTCCAGCTTGTCCTCCAAGCCGTGGTCCTGTCCGGAGATCCGGTGCAGAGCAGCGCCCTCGGGCAGTTCGACCTGGTGCAGCACCGGAGCCAGATCCAAGCCCTTTGCCTTCCAGTGCTCGACGGCTTCCTTGGTCTTCAGCGCCTCGACGTGGCCGACGGCCTCTTCGATCGAGCGGAAGCCCAACTCGGCAAGCAGCTCCCGAACCTCCTGCGCAATGAACTGGAAGAAGTTCACGATGTAGTCGGCATGGCCGGAGTACTTCGCGCGCAGTTCCGGATTCTGGGTGGCCACACCCACCGGACAGGTGTCCAGGTGGCACACCCGCATCATCACGCAGCCCGACACCACCAGCGGTGCGGTGGCAAAGCCGAACTCCTCCGCGCCCAGCAGGGCGGCGATGACCACGTCACGTCCGGTCTTCAGCTGCCCATCGGCCTGGACCACGATCCGATCGCGGAGCCCGTTGAGCAGCAGCGTCTGCTGAGTCTCGGCCAGGCCGAGCTCCCAAGGGCCGCCGGCGTGCTTGATCGAGGTCAGCGGCGCCGCACCAGTGCCGCCATCGTGGCCGGATACCAGCACCACATCGGCCTTGGCCTTGCAGACCCCGGCCGCGACGGTACCCACCCCGACCTCAGCGACCAGCTTCACATGCACCCGGGCGGCCGGGTTGGCGCACTTCAAGTCGTGGATCAACTGCTTGAGATCCTCGATCGAGTAGATGTCGTGATGCGGGGGCGGTGAGATCAGCCCGACGCCCGGCGTCGAGTGCCGTGTCTTGGCCACCCACGGGTAGACCTTCTGGCCGGGCAGCTGGCCGCCCTCACCAGGCTTCGCTCCCTGGGCCATCTTGATCTGGATGTCGTCAGCATTGGTCAGGTAGTCGCTCGTCACCCCGAATCGGCCGGACGCGACCTGCTTGATCGCACTGCGTCGAGCCGGGTCGTGCAGCCGCTCGGGATCCTCGCCGCCTTCACCGGTATTGGACTTGGCACCCAACCGGTTCATGGCGATGGCCAGCGTCTCGTGGGCCTCGCGACTGATCGAGCCGTAGCTCATCGCACCGGTGGAGAACCGCTTGACGATCTCGCTGACCGGTTCGACGTCGTCGATCGGCACCGGGGCGCGTCCGGAGTCGAACTCGAGCAGTCCGCGCAGGGTCATCAGCCGCTTGGACTGGTCGTTCACCCGTGCGGTGTACTGCTTGAAGACGTCGTAGCGTCCCTGACGGGTGGAGTGCTGCAGCCGGAAGACCGTCTCCGGGTCGAACAGGTGCGGCTCGCCCTCGCGCCGCCACTTGTACTCGCCACCACCGGTCAGTGTCCGGTGCGGCAACGGGATCCCGTCGGGCGGATAAGCCCGCGCATGCCGCTTGGCCACTTCCTCCGCAATCTCGTCCAGGCCGATCCCCTCCACCCGGCTGGTGGTGCCGGTGAAGTAGGCATCGATCAGCTCGCTGGACAGCCCCAGTGCCTCGAAGATCTGTGCGCCGGTGTAGGAGGCGATGGTGGAAACGCCCATCTTGGACATCACCTTCAGCACGCCCTTGCCCAATGCCTTGCGGACGTTGTACAGCGCCTTCTCGGGATCGACGTTCACCAACCACTCGCGGCGGGCCAGATCCTCGGCGGACTCGAAGGCCAGATACGGGTTCACCGCGGCCGCGCCGTAGCCGATCAGCAGCGCCACGTGGTGCACCTCGCGGACGTCGCCGGCTTCGACGATCAGCCCGACCTGAGTGCGGGTCTTCTCCCTGACCAGGTGGTGGTGGATCGCTGAGGTCAGCAACAGCGAAGGGATCGGCGCCAGGTCGGCATTCGAGTGCCGGTCGGACAAGATGATCGTCCGCGCACCGCCGGCGATCGCCTCACTGACCGCTGCGCACAGCTCATCGAGCTTGGCCTTGAGCGCGGCACCGCCGCCTTCGACCGGGTACAGGCCGCGCACCACATGGGTGTCGTAGGCCGGCATCGAGCCGTCCCGGTTGATCCGGACCAGCTTGGCCAACTGATCGGAGTCCAAGATCGGGTAGCCGATCACGATCTGGCGGCACGACTCAGGACCGGGAGCCAACAGGTTCCCCTCCGGGCCGAAGGTGGCCGACAGCGACGTCACCAATTCCTCGCGGATGGAGTCCAGTGGCGGGTTGGTCACCTGGGCGAACAGCTGCGCGAAGTAGTCGAACAGCAGCCGCGGACGATCCGAGAGCACTGCCACCGGCGCGTCGTTGCCCATCGAGCCGATCGGCTCGGCTCCGGTGTTGGCCATCGGAGCCACGATCATCCGCAGCTCCTCGTGGCTGTAGCCGAAGACCTGCTGTCGCCGGGTGACCGAGGCGTGGCTGTGCACGACGTGCTGCTGTTCGGGGAGGTCGTCCAGGTCGACCCGGCCCTGCTCCAGCCATGCGGCGTAGGGCTCCGCCGCGGCCAGCCTGGCCTTGATCTCGTCATCGTCGATCAATCGGTGGCTGTCCAGGTCGACCAGCAGCATCTTGCCCGGCTTCATTCGTCCCTTCTGGACGACGTGGGCCGGATCGAGGTCGAGGACGCCTGCTTCGGAGGCGAAGACGACCAAGCCGTCATCGGTCACCCAGAACCGCCCCGGACGCAGCCCGTTGCGGTCCAGCACAGCCCCGATCAGGGTGCCGTCGGTGAACGTCACCGAGGCAGGACCGTCCCAGGGCTCCATCAGCGAGGAGTGGAAGGAGTAGAAGTCACGCCGGGCCTGGTCCATCTCGGTGTGGTTCTCCCAGGCCTCCGGGATCATCATCAGCACCGCATGTGGCAAGGAGCGGCCAGCCAGGTGCAGGAGTTCCAGAACCTCGTCGAAGGAGGCAGAGTCGGAGCCGCCCGGCGTGCAGATCGGGAACACCCGGGACAGGTCTCCGGGGATCAGATCGGTGGCCAGCAGCGCCTCGCGAGCCCGCATCCAGTTGCGATTGCCCTTGACGGTGTTGATCTCACCGTTGTGCGCCATCAACCGATAGGGATGGGCCAGCTCCCAGGCCGGGAAGGTGTTGGTCGAGAATCGCGAGTGGACCAGCGACAATGCGCTCTCCATCCGCTCGTCCAACAGATCGGGGAAGACCTCGGCCAACTGCTGGGTGGTGAGCATCCCCTTGTAGACAGTGGTGCGGCCGGAGAGCGAGGCGAAGTAGACCCCTGCCTCGCCGCGGGCGCGCTGGCGCAGCGGATAGACAGCGCGATCCAGCTCGATGCCGCTGGCCAGACCGGTCGTGGAGACGAAGAGCTGCTCGAAGTGGGGCATGTTCTCGCGCGAGATCGGACTCAGCGTCGAGTCGTCGGTCGGAACTTCCCTCCAACCATGGATAACCAGGTGCTCCTCGGTGGCCATGAACTCGATCGTCCGCTTCGCCGAGGCTCGCTTGGCCGGATCGGTCGGGAGGAAAGCCATGCCGACCGCGTACTGGCCGGGCGCCGGCAGATCGAAGTCGACGACCTCACGCAGGAAGCGATCCGGGACCTGAATCAGCATGCCCGCTCCGTCGCCCGCTGCCGGGTCGGCGCCGGTGGCACCACGGTGATCGAGATTCTCCAGGGCGATCAGGCCCTTGGCGATGATGTCGTGGCTGGCCTCCCCGCCCAGCCGCGCGACGAAGGCGACACCACAGGCGTCGTGTTCGAAGGCGGGATCATAGAGTCCCTCGGCGGGTCGGTTCGGCATCGACAGCTTCGCCATGTGTTGTCTCCCATCTTCGCCAAGCGAGGGGCGCGCGCCAGCTGGCCACCCCCGGCCGACGATTCGCTTTCGGATCGCGAGCCTACCCGAATGACCGCCGGCCGCAGCGGTTGTCTACGGTGTGGCGGACGGAGTCCGGGCCGATCGCGGCGTCCACAGACTACTCTCCTAGTCGGAGCCGGGTTTCGCGGGATCGTCCGCAGTCTCAACCGACGGCTCAATGGACTCATCCGAGGATGCCACGTCCACCAAGAGAGACAAATTCGTCTCAAAGGTTGGATCAACAACGCTCTCACGGCCTGGACGGAGTCTGACCAGCAGCACCAACGCCGCGATCCCCACCAGGCAGATCAGCAGGGCGACGGCCGCATTGAATCGCAGCGGGCCGAAGACGTCATAGGAGTAGTCGGTGCGCAGCGACTCGGTGAAGGTTCGCCCGAAGCCATACAGCGCCACGTACAGCGCGAAGACCTTGCCGCGGCCCAGTCGGAACCTGCGATCGGCCCAGAGCAGCACGCCGGCAACCAGCAGGTTCCAGACCGACTCGTACAGGAAGGTCGGGTGGAACGTCGCGTAGTTCTCAAAGCCCGGCACCCGATGCGCCGGGTCGATCTCCAGGCCCCACGGCAGTTGCGTGGGAAGCCCGTAGAGCTCCTGGTTGAACCAATTGCCGAACCGGCCGAGGGCTTGCCCGACTGCGATCCCGGGTGCCAACGCGTCCGCCAGCGCGGCGAAGGCCACCCGATGCCGCCGGGCCACCAGGAACGCCGCCAGTGCGCCGAAGCCGATCGCCCCATAGATGGCGATCCCGCCCTCCCAGATCGCCCACCAGTGCTGGTTCGCGCTCGGCCCGAAGTAGTCGCCCAGGTGCGTCATCACGTGGTAGAACCTGGCTCCGACGATGCCGACCGGGATCGCCCACAACAAGATGGTCTCGAAGTTCTCGGTGCTGCCTCCTCTGGCCGTCCACCGCCGTGAACCGATCACCCAGGCCGCAGCGATCCCCGCCAGCAAACACAGCGCGTAGATATGGATCGTCACTGGGCCCAACGAGAAGGAGCTGATCGAGGGACTCGGAATGAAGCCGGGAATCATGACAGCCTCTCGCACGCTCAGGAACGGCGCCGGACGCCGCCAGCCAGGTCGGCCAGGACGCTGCGCAGCCCGCTCAGATCCTCAGGACGTCCGGCGGCCTCGGCGGCGAGCAGCGGCTTGATGAAGGCCGAGCCCACAATCACCGCGTCGGCATAGCTGACCACGTCTGCGGCCTGGTCACCGGTGGACACCCCCAATCCGACTCCGATCGGGGTGCCGGGAGCCAATGCCCGAATCCGGGATACCAGTTCTGGAGCCGCACTCGGGCTGGAGGTTCGCGTACCGGTGACGCCCATCACCGAGGTGGCATAGACCCAGCCGCGGCAGGCCGCCACCGTCGAGACGATCCGCTCATCGGTCGAGGACGGCGATACCAGAAAGACCCGGTCCAGCCCGTGCGTCTCAGAGGCGGCGAACCAGTCGTCGGCCTCGTCGGGAATCAGGTCCGGAGTGATCAGTCCCGAGCCGCCGGCATTGGCCAGGTCGCGGGCGAAGGCGTCGGGACCGTAGTGGTCGACAAGGTTCCAGTAGGTCATCACAACCGCCGGCGTGCCGGTGGCGCGCACCGCCTCGACTGCAGCGAAAACGTCCGCGGTGCGGACGCCCCGCTCCAGCGCCTTGGTGCCGGCCCGCTGGATCACCGGACCGTCCATGATCGGGTCCGAGTACGGCAGGCCAATCTCGACCAGGTCGACCCCGGGACCATCGCCGCCGACACCACACAGCGCGCGCAACGCGTCCAGCGAGCCGGCCACGCTCGGGTAGCCCACCGGCAAGTAGCCGACCAGCGCTCCCCTGCCCTGCTCGCGGGCAGCCTCGAAGGCAGCCGCCGAACTCCCGCAGCAAAGGGGAATGTCCCCTTTTCTGCGGGGAAGATTGGGATCGATGCTCATGCCTCGCCTCCGGTATAGCTGTCGGGATGACCGGGAAGCCCGAAGTAGCTGATCGCGGTGTCCACGTCCTTGTCGCCGCGCCCGGACAGGCAGGCCACGATCAACGGCTCGGCGTCCGGCTGCTCCACGGCCAGCCGCTGACCCAGCCGGATCACGCCGGCCAGTGCGTGCGCAGACTCGATAGCCGGCATGATCCCTTCAGTGCGGCACAACAGCTGGAAGGCCGCCATCGCCTCGGTGTCGGTGACCGCCTCGTAGTTGGCCCGACCGGTCGCGGCCAGCCAGGCGTGCTCGGGCCCGACACCGGGATAATCCAGGCCGGCCGAGATCGAGTGCGACTCCATGGTCTGGCCGTCGGCATCCTGCAGGATGTAGGTCCGCATGCCGTGCAACACCCCAATCGAACCGCCCTGGATCGAGGCGGCATGACGACCGGTGTCCACACCGTCCCCACCGGCCTCGAAGCCATACAGAGCCACGTCCGGCTCGTCGATGAAATCAGCGAAGGTGCCGATCGCGTTCGAGCCACCGCCCACGCAGGCCGCCACCGCATCCGGCAACCGGCCGAAACGCTCGCCCATCTGCGCCTTGATCTCGGTGCTGATTACCCGCTGGAACTCCCTGACCATCTTCGGGAACGGGTGCGGGCCGCCGACGGTGCCGATCAAGTAGTGCGTGTTGTCGACCGAGGCCACCCAGTCCCGCATGGCCTCGTTCATGGCGTCCTTCAGAGTCTGGCTGCCGGACTCGACGGCCACCACCTCGGCGCCGAGCAGCTGCATCCGAGCCACATTGAGCGCCTGCCGGTCGGTGTCGACTCGTCCCATGTACACCCGGCACTCCATACCGAGCAGGGCTGCCGCAGTCGCGGCGGCGACGCCGTGTTGGCCGGCGCCGGTCTCGGCGATCACCCGGGTCTTGCCCATCCGCTGAGTCAGCAGCGCCTGGCCCAACACGTTGTTGATCTTGTGAGAACCGGTGTGGTTGAGATCCTCACGCTTGAGCAGGACCCGCGCCCGACCACAGTACTGGGCGAACTTGGGTACCTCGGTCAGCGGAGTGGGACGTCCGGAGTACTCCCGGCGGAGCCGATCCAACTCCTGCCAGAAGGCCGGCTCCAGCATTGCCCGATCAAACTCGGCCTCCAACTGATTGAGCGCGGCGATCAGTGCTTCAGGCACGTAACGTCCGCCGAAGACGTCGAAGTGCCCAGCCTGATCCGGCAGGGAAATGTGGTTCATTCGCCTATTCACTCACACATGGGCGGCAAGGTCACGCCAGCGACCGCAGGGCGGCCACCATTGCTGCCGGATCACCATCACGCACCAGCAGTTCTCCGACCAGCACCGCATCGGCTCCGGCATCGCGCATCCGGCGAGCATCGTCCAGGCTCAGAATGCCGGACTCGGCGACCCGGATCGCAGAGCCGTCGATCAGCGAGGCCATCTGCTCGAAGTTGGCCAGGTCGACGTCGAGAGTCTTCAGATTGCGGTTGTTGATGCCGAGCACCTCCGCGCCGGCGTCGCGCGCCCGACGGACCTCGTCCGGGGTATGCGCCTCGACCAGACATGTCAGCCCCAGCTGCCGGCCCAGGTCCAGGTAGTCGGCGAGCTGGGCGGCGGTGAGGGCCGCCACGATCAGCAGTGCCAGGTCGGCTCCGGCCGCAGCCCCCTCCCACAGCTGATACTCGGTGACCACGAAGTCCTTGCGCAGCAGCGGGAGACCCACAGCGGCCCGAACGGCCGTCAGATCGGCCAGGCTTCCCCGGAAGC
>Ga0268263_1002414_pt1 | contig 12320 bp, 9 predicted proteins | sample Biomet5_FD_190358 | JGI IMG/M metagenome (GOLD analysis project Ga0268263, IMG submission 190358) | Microbial communities from bioreactor (seeded with sewage sludge) at LBNL, California, USA - Biofuel metagenome 5 (SPAdes) (version 4) | ecosystem: Engineered > Bioreactor > Anaerobic >... | reverse complement strand
TAGATCCGATAGGAACACATATATTCTTGTTAGGAATTGTAGGGAAGGCTCTTTGTTTTGTGATGTTCATTGGACCGAATTACACAAAACAGAGAGCACTTATTTTTATGTAACTGTCAAAGTCAGGTATCAGAGTAGTAGATCTACAATATCAGAGTAGTGGGTTTACAATAATAAGAGTATTCGTTCCGGTTTTTCATATTGTATATTGTAAAATTTATACAGTAAGCAACCATTTTTCGGATAGGTTCTTAGCTTGTTACGTTCATTTCACCCAGGTAAGGTCCATGCCAGGTGTGCACCCAAATATGGCCGCTAAAAGCATTAACGCTCAGCATGCCTTCTGTCTCATTTCGCCCGAAATCGAAAGTATAATAGCCGGGCATTGCGTGTGATTCCTGGATTTGCGCCCCAGGCAGGTAGCCAGTCAAGAAATCCTCTGCCAGTTTCTGTGCCCCGGCCAGGTCATAACCAGTGCCTCCTGTTAGAGTTCTTCCCGCACCAAAGTGTGTGTTCCACATCATATTTGGCCCCGGCTCAGGATAGGTAGCTCCGGAATAGCGATCCACCAGTATTTCTGCTATGCTCTGTCCACTGGTCGTGTTATTCAAAACAGCATAATAATTACTGCTGAATGCCATGAAGTCCTCAATTTTCATGTTTGGGCCATATTGAGTAGCAAAGCTTTGCATATTTCTCAGTGCCTCATCCTGGGCTATGGGTTTGGATTCTGGATAGTATATCGCCATCATATTGCCCATCATTCCAGGACCGTAACTGTAATTGTAGCTGTAATTGTAACCTGGATAACCCATCATTCCAGGGCCCATCCCCGGTCCAGGTCCATAGCTGCGATTATAGCCTTGATTGCCCATCATTCTAGGTCCCATCTGTCCTTCAATGGACTGTATCAATGCAATTATTATTCCTATACATACCAGTAGCATTACGGACTTTATTGCTCCATATTTGGTCACTTTATTCCCCCACTATATACTTAATTTGGCAAGCTAAAACTTGCTACGAAATATATTATACAAAAGATTATATAAAAACTTATTATACTAACAATTCTTCTGAATTCTTTTCGCGTAAATAAATGAACAATTTTACAACCTGAACTTAGTAGATTTTATTAATTAATACAGTTCACTTAAAAAAGCACATCTCATCGAAATAAGATCGTTTGGAAAACAAGTAACGCAAAAAGTCAATAGATGCAGGATAGAAGTTTGAATTCTCTGAAAAAAACAGAAGAATGAGGCCTATTTATTCACTTTACACTGTCTACTTCTGTCAAATCAAAATCACAAAACCAGAGTATAATTTCAAAAAGATTTTATAGAAAAATTATCTAAACCAGCTTTAAGGTTTAGCTTTAACGTAGTGAGTAAGAGCTTCTCCTAAAAAGTACCGCTGCCATGAGTGCTATTCATGAACATACGAACAACACAATAACGGCTAATAGGCCTTTTTTTATTGAAAACAAATTTTTAGAAGGAATGAATTTGTCATCAACAGACATAAAACCTGAGGAATTTGACTTTCTTGTGAAAAAAGCTCTGGAACTGGAAGCAATTGACGCAAAGATAATTCCCACTTACAATGTCTTTGTAGAGAAAAGAGTGGTTTTAAAATGTAGGGGCTGTATAGGATACGGAAAAAAGTTGACATGTCCGCCTCATGTTCCCACCGTTGACGAGTTTAGGGAAATTCTTAAAGAATACAGCTACGCAATGCTTGTCAAATTCAGGTCGCCTGCAGTCGCAGATGAAGAAATTGCCAAAGCCCCATACAAAACCTGGCTTGACCCAGCAGAGCCCGAGGAAACAAGGAAAAAAGCTGCAAAGTTCTGGGAAGAATATTTTGACTACAGCAAGAAAATGGCTTCCGCAATGCTGGAGCTTGAAAAAGTAGCTTTTAATGAAGGCTTCACATTCGCAGTCGCATTTGTGAACGGTTCGTGCAGGCTATGTGAGAAATGTAATGTGGAAAAGGGAATTTGTATCCATTCAAATATGGCAAGAATTCCGGAACACGCTGTCGGGATCAATATGAAGAAAACGGCCGCAGAATCCGGTATGCCTCTTGAGTTCCCTATTAAAGGGCAGCCTGAACCAATGTCTATTTTATTGATTGACTGACAGTATCAATTATAATTGGACGCTATTTTGAAAATTGTAAAGCATGGTAATTAGTGACTAATGAATTTTTTGAAAATTGTAAAGCATGGTAATTAGTGACTAACGAATTAAAGTTATGGTTTATCGTAAATTTTCGTGTAAAAGACTTAAAATTCTTTTCCGGAAATATACTACAAAATCTCTGCTTCTTTGACTATCTCTGCTTCTTTGACTAAAAGGAGATGTCAAATGAGAATTGTTATCCGAAATTTGAAACGTTTTTGATTTGAGATTTTACAGGCGAATTCTTACAAAGAGAGACATAAAAATGGTATAAAATACTGAGAAATGAAAATATCGAGTTTCAGCGTTCCTCATCTCTCAGGATAACAACATTTCCACGTCCCCGCTTGAACTTCTCAATAAGTTCTCTTCTTTCCAGGTCCGCAAGCATGAGGCTAACCTTTCCTTCGGAGTATTTCAGTTTGCTGCGCAAGTCCTTCTGTGTAATCCTGCCTCCCTGGCCTCTAATTATATCCATGACCTCCTGGAGATCAGCGGGAAGCGGGAGTTTCTTCTTGGAAGCAGTATCAGTTTCAGTTTCAGGACTCTCTGTGGGCTTATCATCAGCTTCTTCAGATAAAATTCCCTGTTTATCCTTTTGAAGCTCAGATTCAACCAGTTCTTTTTCATTCTCCTTAGGGTCCACTTTAATATCTGCAGACTCCTTCTGCGTTTTCTCTTCCGGAATTTCAGATGATAATTCTGTTACTGTCGGCTTTACCTGTTCATTCACAGGTTCGTTTATCAATTCTTTATGCTCATGCAGAGATTCCGGTACCGGTTCTCTCACAGGCTCTTTTACAGGATCTGCTATTGATTCTGTTGAAGATGCAGTTTCGAAGGACTTTACTCGAGATTCCTGTACCTGAGAATCCTGTACCTGAGATTCCCATTTTAGCTCGGGCTCTAAACTTTCGTGAGGAACTTCTACCTTTTCGTCATGTACTTCTACCGAGAGTTCTGGCACCTTAGGTTTGAAAAAATCTCCTGTAGAATGCCACTTTTCGACCGCTCCTGTACCTGAGATTTGATGTCCCCTAAATGGCTGATTTTTCTCTATTTTTTTATCCTTTCTGGAGAATCGGTAGCCTGCTGCAAGCAGGATAAGAAATAAAAGGGCTGCTATCGGCAGGTAATTTACATTTATATAGCCAGTTATGTTTTGGTCAGCCAGATTCATGCTGCTCGAATTACTTTTGCTTGCCGTCGGACCTGTGGATGAGTCTGTTAGCGAATTTGTTGTATTTGAAGAGGAACTTTCTGCAGTCTCGTTATGGTTTTCGGAAAGTTTGTTTACTTCGGAATCACCCATGAGTTCCTCGGAATAAATAGGAAGGAGCAGGAGATCACGTACATATTTTCCTTGATCTTTAATTTGAATAGTCTCGCTTGCCGTATATGTAACGCTGCTGTTCTGATAGTAACTGGCTGTAATGTTGTAATCTCCGGGCACCAGATCAAAAGAATACAGGCCATATTTTGCTACCATTGACTGTGAGGGAGTCGAATTTACCTCAACCACAGCATTTTCCAGAGGCTTGAAGGTATCCCAGCCGTATACCGCCCCGTGGACTGTAGCCGTGTTGTTTGCTGCTAAGGCAGGCCCTGCTAAAGCAAGTACAGCAGCGATACAAATAATATAGAGCCTTTGATTCATTTTCGATAAACCCAGAGTTGTATATTGATTTTCGATTTTTCCAGGCATTTTTAATATTCTCCTGGAACGTTCACTGCTTTTCCAAGAAATCTCTCCTGCATTCTGTTTCCGGAGAAGCTCTGTTAACGTGATATTATTTCATGCCCTTCCTTTGCCCGACTATATCTTTATTGTTAATATCAGGCGCTTGCTCAACTATGTCATTGTCATTATTATCAGGCCTATTTCCGGTATTGTTATACTTTCCGTCAGGCCCGTAATTTTGGGGATTCATTCCTTCTTCAAAAAAAGGTTTCGCCCATTCATCTTCTTTTATTGTCCTACCTGCCTCTTCAACGCTGTAAGTGCCGTCTCCCTGGAAAGCTACATAACCCTCGCCATCTGCAGTGAGGGTAATGTTTTCATTGTTCAACATTACTGTCTTACGGGAACCGGAGATCTTCACATCAGCAGACTTTATGTGGTAAAGGCGCACCGTATCATGCATGTCGGTATTCTCTTCAAATGTATAATCCCCGTTTATATCAATTTCGGAATTTCTGGAAAGACCCATTATTACCATGTCTCCGTCTTCCAGGTGCATATTCAGAGTGAAACTGCCCATAAGAATAGCTTTTCCTTCTCCTGTCGAAGTAAGCCGGGATGTATTGTTGAGTTCTTCGCTTCCCATTAGAGAATTAAGTTCTTCGAAAATATCTCTCAGGACATTATTAGCTTGCATCATACTCTTCTGAGACTGAATCAAATAATCTACTTCCATATTTTCGGATGAACTGTTGTTATATTGATTCAAATTCGCAATTGAGCTGTTATTTTCTTCGCTTAAGGTTGCATTCGCAAGGGCTCGGTACTGCTTTGCTTCTTTTATAAGACGGTTATACTCTTCAAGCAGGGTTTCAAGTCTGCTAACATCTTTCCCTTCTGCTTTGTAGCGCTCAATACCGGCTTTAAGCTTTAATGAAATCGTTTCTGCTTTTTCGATGTTTCTGTCAAGAAGGGATGTTGCATCTTTCAGAGTAGGCATGGACTCAGGGCCTGAATTAAACTTATCTTGCGGTAACTCATGGGAGTGTGGGCCTGGTATTTCAGATCCCCCATGGTCCAGGAGCCCTACATAGGGGAAAAAAATAGTCCTAGCTAGATCTTCTGTAGCTTTACAATTAAAGCCCTGAGCTTCCTCATCAACACAGCCTGAGATCACAATAATGGCTGTGAGTATAAGGAGTAAGGACAGAAATTTGATTTTCATACTGGGCCACGTCCTATGGAATAGAACTCATTGCTGGACTGTATCTTTTAATCGAGTTCGTATATTAATATTTGGTTATTTTTAAAAGTCTTTCTCAGAAACAATAGAATCGTTCCGAAACTCTGAAGCCTGTAATTAACTTCAGGACAATTTTAAGATTTCCGGTTTCTCCAAATTTTCCGGGCTGTCTCGTCAGGACTTCACAACAAAATCGGAGTTTCCATGTTCTCTTTTGCGGGCAGAAAAACAATTACTTTTTTCGAGGCCTCATAAACTTTTATTTTCCTTCCTTTCTGACTCCATTTTACGTGCCTTACTCTAATCATTCCGGCTTCCAGAAGGGAGTCCAGATTATATTTGAGAGTATTCAGGCGCACTCCAAGCTCATCGGCAAGGTTTCCTGCCGACATTGACTTCTTATTAAGCAGTTTAAGAATTCTGATTGAAGTTTCGCTTGAAAGAAGCCTGGCAATTTTTCTGGAATCTTCGGAAAGCTGCAAAATCAGCAATTTTTCCTCCGGGTTATCAGGCATTTTTATCCCTGCTACATTTTTTCTTGTATTTAAGTATTTTCGAAATCTTTCGAAATCCTTTTAATTTAACTTATTAAGGAGTTTAGTCAGGAACTATCGAATTGATATTGCAGGTCTTAGTACACATGGTTTCTAGTACACATGGTTTCCTCGTAATCTTTTTCTATGCTTTTATAAATGCTTTGACCGTTTTTTGATTACGGCACAAAATTGCAGCATATCTCTGGGTCTATGGGTGGGATGTTACTAATCGATATGTTCCTGACAGAGGTGCTATATCTGGATTTAAAAATAAAAGAATACTTACTTTTTCTGGAGTATTCCTGGATTAAATTTACAATTCACACTTTAAATGAAACTATTTTGGGATTTAACCCTTTATAACTCTTAAATAGGTTATTTCAAAGGTGTATCTTCCTTTAACAATTCAAATTGGTTTTCTTTTTCCATTAGGCTATTTTTCAAATTAAAAATCGTTCTAGTTTCGAGATTATAATTTGCTATTGTTATGAAGTTATATAAAGAATAAAATAAGGACACTTAGTGAATTTAATTCAGAACCAATTAGAACTGAATTTTCCAGAATAACAGGTAAATAATATTTATTTTATTAAAAAATACGACGCCTAGAGAGCTCAATATGTATTAGTTTCAGAATTTACACCATTTTATGTAATTTAAGGTTTAAAAACGCTTATTTTCCAAATTAAGTTCTGTTAGTCATATTATATCTGTAAGTAATATTATATTTAACACAATATAATTTAGAATTGTCAATTGGCGGATGGCCAATCGCCGAATAGCCGGTAAGGCGATTAGATCAAAAAAGGAATTACACAATTGAGCTGAGAAAAAGTAGAATGAAACTATAAGATATCTAAGTTACTTGCAACAACTTGCTTGTGTAACTTGCTTGTGTAACTTGCTTGTGTAACTTGCTTGTGTAACTTGCTTGTGTAACCTGCCTGTGTAACTTGCTTGTGTTTTATTTCGCTTATCAAGTGTGTAAGTCCTATTTATACCTAAAAAATTGCCAGTAGTCATATAAAAGTAAACTAGGGTATTAACTGGCATAATATCGTCCTGCAACAGATATGTTACAGAAGTGAATTGAAAAACATGCAGTTTAAAACTACATCGATTAGACATAATAACATCAATTAGACGCAGTAACATCAAGTCAGATAAAATAACGTCTATTTGAGAAAATAAGGTAGATAAAATAAGGAGTGGACATATGGGAAAGAAGATATTTGATAGAATAAAGAAGACAGTATGCATTTTGATGCTGGCCTTTTTTGTATCGTCAGTAACTGTTGCATCAGTAAGCGCCGCTTCGCAAAAAACTGAGAATAAATGGGGCAATGAAAAGAAGCAATGGGAAAATGAACAGAATAATTGGGAAAAAGAGAAAAGAAACTGGGAAAGCGATAAGAAAAACTGGGACAATGAAAAGCAGAAATGGAATAATAAGAAACACGACGACGATTACAAAAAATGGCAAACCAAATATAAAAAATGGCAAGATAACTATAATAAATGGCAAACTAAATACAATAAATGGCAAACAAACCATAAAAAATGGTTAAATGAATATAATCATAGATCCCATTGAAACAGACAGTGAAAACCGAATGTAAAAAATGCTTAAGACCGACTCATAAAACAATGACTGACTCGTAAAACCCTCTATTGGATTTCAAAACGGAAGATTCTTAACCATTTGTGTTAAAGGACCTTTCTTGATCGGACTTACGCAGTTGAAAAGCAAAATAAAGCATGAGCAGGTCTATCATAAATGTTATTGATTAGACAATTTGAAATTTCATGCTACTTTTTTTCTCGATTCAACTGCGCAGGTCCTTATAAAATATCCTGATGACAAATGCATTTTTTTCTTAAAAACGAAGTATTTAAGGGCCGAAGTATTTAAGAGTCCTAAGTATTTAATCAGTAAATTTAAAAGATTCTGCCGGAATATAAAATTCAAAAAAACTTATTTTTTAAATTAAATTCCTATAATTTTTTCTGTTTCTAAAAGTAAGCTTATATTTAATCCAGTTAATTTCAGGACTATCAACAGGCAAAAAGCATTGAGACAAAAAGAGCAGGAAAACATGGTAATTAACGGAGGTAACCTATGACAGTAAAAACATTAAAGTTAATTTCCCGTTTTGCGATAGGGCTGATTATATTGAGTATTATTCCTTCAGGGGCTTTTGCTTCAGAAAACGAAAACCTGAAAAACTTGACGGATCTGATTTATGATCCAGGGTCCTGTCCTTCTTGTCCTGCAGGTAATATAAGCGAAGAAAATTTCACTGAAGTTCAGGCAGGCATGCTTGACTCAATCAGTAAGAGAATTACTGAACTTCAAAATCTCTATAGTGAGATAAGTAAGGTTTCAAATGCATCTGACCTCCAGAATGTTTTGTCTAGAAAAAGGCAGGAACAGGAGGATTTGGAAAATGACGAAAGGAATATAGAACCTGATGAAATGCAAACGGAGCTTGACGAAGGGCGTGAGTTTTGTCATATCCTGCTTGAAAATATAACTGATGAAAATTTCACTAGCGTTCAGGCTGTTATCCTGGATTCCCTCCAGAATATGACTGAGGAGACCGAAGCTGCTCAAACCAGGCTTACGGAAGCCGGTGAGAGCGGCAAAGTTGAAGAGCTCAACGAGAAAATTACTGAGATTCGAGACCTGTATACCGAGGTGAGTGAAGTCTCCACTGCAGCAGAGCTCAAAGAGGTCCTATTAACCTATGAGCAGGCAAAGACACTTGATTCCGTTGAGGAGAAAATAGATCTTCTTAAAGCCAGAGTGAACGAAAGCGAAAACACAAGTGATGAACAGCTCAATAACAGGATTACTGAACTTACGGCCCTGATAGAAGATATCAAAGGGGCCGAATCGTTTGACGAACTGAAGAAAATAATGCACTCATCCAGGGATACCACAGTGTAAAACAGAAAATGTATGCCGAATATTCTGTGTAACAAAAGTCTTCGGTTCTATTGACCGTCCTTGTCGAATTCAGGATAACGCAACTGAGAATAGCACAAGCGTCAGCATTGAAGTCTAACGCAAAAGTCCCAACCTATCGAAGAACTGTAACCTGCCGAAAAGAGAAATATCCTCCCTGAACGTGACTCTGGGAAATTAACCCTCCTGATAGAAGTTCAGCACCTTTGTCTCAAGATCAGCCTGTTTGACCGCAACCGTTGACCTGCAACCGTTTCGCTGGTTAATCACACCGATCACGTTGTTGCTGGAGTTTTCGGTCAAGCCTTTTTTGAAAAGGGTTGTGATCACGCAGACCAAGTCGTTGCTGGAGTTTTCGGTCAAGCCTTTTTTGAAAAGGGTTGCGGGCAAGCAGTTTTTTGAAAAGGGTTGTGATCACTCCGGATAGGGTTTGGGGGGATAAGACTCTCAAACCCAAACGTTGCTGGAGGTTTTCACCTAAGTCTATTTTAAAAAGGCTTTTTACCATGCCGACAGCCTTTTTCGGAAAAAGCGGCAGGTTTTAGTATTTCAACTTCAACTTCATTCCGCAGAAAGGACAGAAGTTGGGGGCGGTGGTGAAATTCAGGTTTCTGGAGCAGTATGGACAGGTCAGTCCGATTCCTTTTTTCTTTTCGTTAATTGCATTTTGGTGGGCTCTGGACTCCTTGGTTTCTTCAACAGAAATTGAAAGCTCAAGCTCTTTAAGAGAATTCATATTGCAGATATCGCCTGAGAGATTTGAAGGTTCAGTCCGAACTTCAGAATCATCATCTGTTAAGCAGTTCCCAGTAACTGGCTTTGCGCCAGATATTTCTATCTCATCAGGAACGGTTACTGGTGATGAATTGGATTTATTTATTTTTTCAAGAGCTTTCAATGCAGCTCTTCGCACGCAGGCATCTGTACTTTCAGTAGCTCTGACAAGCCCTGAAACTGCCTCTGGGGTACCGATTTTCTCGAGTGAGCAGATAGCGACTTTTTGCATCGGGCTATCAGGTTTTTCAAGAATTTCCACTAATTTAGGAACAGCTTGCTGTGCTTTGAGATCCCCAAGTGCGGAAGCCGCAGCTTCTCTCACTACTACCTTAGTGTCGTCAAGGGCTCTGACAAGCCCTGAAATGGCTTCAGTAGTGCCTGATCTTCCAAGGCCCAAAACTGCTGATTCCCTGACCGAACTATCAGGGTCGTTAAGAGCTTTAACCAGCCCTTCTATGGCTTCAGGGGTTCCGCTTTTTCCAAGAGCACAGGTAATCGCCTTCCTTACGGAGTTTTCATATATATCAAAAGCTTTAACCAGTCCCCGGGCCGCTTCTGGAGAACCTATATCTCCCAGGGCATCTGCAGCGCGGCTTCTCAGATACCAGTCAGGGTCATCCAGGGCTCTGACAAGCCCTGAAACTGCTTCAGGCGTTCCTATCTTCCAAAGAGCTTCAATTGAAACTTTTCTTACATCCCTGCTCGAAGCTCCAAGAGCCTTGACAAGCACAGGCACTGAAGTTGACACACTTACAATTTTGCAAAGCGTTTCAGATGCAGTTTCCTGTACAGGTTGTCTTGGGTCCCTGAGGATTTCCATCAGCTCATCAAGCACATCCGACTTGCCCCTTTTTCCCAGGGTTTCGGCAGCTTGCTGCCTTGTTTTGTTATCCGAGTTTTCAATTACCTTTACCAGACAGAGAGCAGCTTCATAAGTGTCGATTTTCCCAAGGGCTATTATTGAAATCCTTCTCAGCGAATTATCTGGATAGGTCAGGGCCTTCTCAAGACCATAAATTGCATCTCTTGAACCTATCCTCATCAAGGATTTCACCGCTTCCTTCTGGACAAATTTGTCTCTGTCCTCGAACCCTTTCACAATGCCTGAGATAGCTTCAGATGTGCCTATTTTTTCAAGGGAAGCAATTGCAGTCTTTTTAACCGGACTATCAGGATCATTAAGCGCATTTATAAGACCAGGGACAGCTTCCAGCATATTGAGTTTTCCCAGGGCTTCTGCAGCGGCAGCTTTTACCTTCGGATTTGAATCATCCAGCGCTCCAATCAGTGCGGGTAAAGCATAAGGGTCCCCTAGCGTACCAAGTTTTTCGGCAGCAATTGCCCGGTTTCCCGCAAAGACCGAGTGTTCCAATTTCTTAATAAGATTCCTTATATTGTCATCCATTTTCCTTCTATCCCCCATTAGTGTAAAGCTTATCAGGACCAGTCATAATATAAAAAACGTTTTAAAGTATACCACCCAATAGACTAAAAATAAATAAAATGTATTCAGTCTTTTAATTCTAAAATTGGCACTTTCAATTCCTGGTTTTCTAGCCTGGTGCGTATACCATTTTTACATAACTGACCCCATTTGTTTACCGATCCCATCTGTTTAAGTGAGCCTGAAAAGTTGCAAATGTCCATTCTTTACACTATTAACTCAGCCCTCAACAGTCTATGTTTTTAAATATATTACATTCAAAGATATATGAAGTTTTAGATTGTTAATATAAATAATATGTAATTTGGTTACCTTGCATTTTGCCAGGTTATTCTCAGGTTACAAGCTCATTTTAAAAACCTACGTTTAGAAAGAAAGTGTAGATTCGGAGTTGAAAAAGGAAACGTAAAATGAAAAATGAAACAAATTAAAAAAAGAAAGATATATAAGGAAGTTTGCCGAAAGAAATCAGTAAAAGGGAGCCGTAAGCGAAGGGAAATAGTAGTGAGCTGAGAGCAGGATAAACAGGCCAGATGCTGGTACTGTGATATTATCATCTATATTCTCTACTCTTTCTATAAGTGTACATACTATTCCTGCAAAGATCCCGGCAAAGCCCATTTTTGCGCCGATAATTATGCAAAGCAGGAGCATCCCTGCAGTACCTTCCCAGGCTTTTGTCCTTTTATTATACTTAAGGTTCCTTATTATGCCCGTAATCCCGTCTCCATATGCCATGAAAAGTACCGGAATCACTCCAAGCCAGAAACTCCTGTCAATGTACCAGGTAAAAAATAAATGGTGTCCTTTTGAAGGCTTCTTAGTATTCTTTAATGAACTGACATGAGATGAAATAAAGTTCTTAATAATTTCAACTGCGCTCATAACATAAAAAATAGGGATAGTAATTTTTGAACTTAAACACACTTGAAATTTTTTGAATAACAGGCACAAAGAAATGAAAGTACTTTTCATCTCAACCTTTTTTGATTATTGATCTCATCATTACCTTGGGTAGTAAGGTTGACCTAATTTTGGTTTTTCAAACCATGCTAAACGAATCCATGAATTGGCACACAAGACTTAGATGTGATAAGGAGCAGAAAATCAAAAGGAGCATTGAGAGCCATTTTTATTCCGCACTTTCATGCTAAACGCACATGATATTCTTCGAATAACAGGCACAAAGAAATGAAAGTACTTTTCACCCACCCTTTTTTGACTATCGATCTCGTCATTACCTTGGATAGTAATGTTGTCCTAATTTTGATTTTTCAAACCATCGCTAAACTAATCCGTGAATTGCCATAGAAGGCTTAAATTTGATAAGGAGCAGAAAAATCAAAAGGAGCATTGGAAGCCAGTTTTGTTTCGTACTTTCATGCTAAACGCACATGATATTCTTCGAATAACAGGCACAAATAAATGAAAATACTTTACTCAACCTTTTTTGACTATAGATCCCATCATTATCTTGGGCAGTAA
>Ga0268263_1002408_pt1 | contig 12360 bp, 10 predicted proteins | sample Biomet5_FD_190358 | JGI IMG/M metagenome (GOLD analysis project Ga0268263, IMG submission 190358) | Microbial communities from bioreactor (seeded with sewage sludge) at LBNL, California, USA - Biofuel metagenome 5 (SPAdes) (version 4) | ecosystem: Engineered > Bioreactor > Anaerobic >... | reverse complement strand
GCGGGGTTGAAGTATTCCAACTTTGCCAGCACTTTCGCGCCCAGTGTGTGTTTCTTTTCAAAGTTACGCAGTTCCAGTAAAGGTGTTTTGCCGATTAACTGGTCGATGGATGTATAGATTTTAGACATGATGGTTCCTCCTTCACTTATGCCTTGATGGCCGCGAACCCCTGATCGAGATCCGCAAGAATATCTTCGATGTGCTCGGTGCCGATGGAAAGCCGCACTGTGTTGGGTTTGATACCCGCTTTTTGCAGCTCCTGTGCCGATAACTGGGAGTGGGTTGTGGATGCGGGATGAATCACCAGCGATTTTACGTCGGCTACATTGGCCAGCAGAGAAAACAGCCGCAGTGATTCGGTGAACTTTCGTGCCTGCTCCTCGGTACCTTTCAGCTCAAACGTAAATATCGATGCCGCTCCGTTGGGATAATATCGATCGTACAATTCTTTCGCCCTGCCCGTGGTGAGCGAGGGGTGGTTAACGCGTTCGACCCATGGGTGATAGCGCAGATAATCCACAACCTTCAGCGCGTTTTGTACATGGCGTTCCACGCGCAGGGAAAGCGTTTCCAGCCCCTGCAGCAGCAGGAATGAGTTGAACGGGCTGATGGTGGCGCCGGTGTCCCGCATTAGCGTTGTGCGCAGTTTGATAATGTAGGCCAGATTTCCCGCAGCCTGTGTGAACACCACCCCGTGGTAGGATGGGTTCGGTTGACTGAGCCCGGGAAACTTATCGTTCTGTGCCCAGTCAAACCGGCCGCTGTCCACAATCACGCCGCCCATTACCGTTCCGTGACCGCCGATAAACTTGGTGGCCGAGTGGATTACGATGTCCGCGCCATGCTCTATGGGGCGAAACAGATAAGGGGTCGCGAACGTATTGTCGATCAGGACGAGAATACCGTTCTCGTGCGCAAGGGCGGAGATGGCTTCCAGATCCAGCACGTCGGAGTTGGGGTTGCCGAGCGATTCCAGAAAGAGAGCCTTGGTGTTGGGTCGGATTGCCCTGCGGAAGTTCTCTGGATCACTGCCATCCACAAACGTCGTTTCGATTCCGGATTCGCCCAGCGTATTGGCAAACAGGTTGTAGGTCCCGCCGTACAGCGTTTCGGAGGACACGATATGATCGCCCGCACGGGCGATGTTGCGAACTGCGTAATCGATTGCCGCAGCCCCGGAGGCCGTTGCCAACGCTGCCGCGCCGCCTTCCAGAGCAGCAATACGCTTTTCAAATACGTCCGAGGTGGGATTCATCAGCCGTGTATAGATATTGCCGCCTTCCGTAAGGCCGAAACGCCCCGCGGCCTGTGCAGAGTCTTTGAATACGTAGGAGGTTGTGGCATAAATCGGAACGGCTCTAGCGTCGGTGGCGGAATCCGGGGTTTCCTGACCCACGTGGAGTTGCAGGGTTTCAAACCGGTATTGGTTTACAGACATGGACAATCCCTCCGTTTTCGTTGTGTTGTGTTACAGTGACGCACAACATCGACACATTCGTCCGAAACGGAAGTTATGCCGGATCAACCGAATCAGGATTGCTTCCACATAAACCAACCTTTCCTGTAGGAATACATGGATTATAACATAGCAATCCTATGGAGTCAATAGGATTTCAGAAACTAAATTACATACTCATCACGGGCGTCGGAACCTTGCGCAAGGTCCGCCAGCGTAATGCTTTCTAAATAATCGTTCACAAGATGATCCAGATTTTTCCACATGGGAAGCGTGCGGCACTCAGATAGACGGGAACAAGGGGCAGCACCGTTCTCCAGACAAGCAACCGGCGCCAGCGAACCTTCGGTGAGCCGTAAAATCGCACCCGCCGTGTATTGTTCCGGAGAGCGCGTCAGCCGGTAACCGCCACCCTTGCCACGTAACCCCTGTAAAAAACCAGCCTTAACAAGAACCGAGATGATACTCTCCAGATATTTTTCGGAAATCTCCTGCCGACTGGCGACCTCCTTTAATGGGATATACTCGCCTGTATGATGCTCTGCCAGATCAATCATCACGCGGAGTGCATAACGCCCTTTCGTGGATACCATCATGTAAAAGCCCCCCTTTAACCCTATTATACCCTGATTTTATAGGATTTCAATCTGCAACGATACAGGGCAACGATGCAGACGAGAAACGAAGAATTCCTGTAGGCATGTGAAGATTCAGCCTGCTCTTCGGAAATACTTGCTGATCAATGAGCAGAGGGGTTTTTAGAACATACTTCCAAGTAACAGGGACAGGACAAAGCTGAGATATTGCAGTTCTCTCCTCAGGCTGAAAACAGAGATCAACGGGCAAGGTTTTCCTTTTGCCAACAATTCCTTGATGGGATGACGGGTTATGTCAAACCTAAAGGCAATACAAAAGAAAAGATGAACGGGATGGATCAACACAGCCAGATAAAGCAATGTTAAGGTCGAAAGAAATAATTTTATCAGTAAAACGCGCAGGGACCAATCGTAAAAAAGTCCGCCCAATCGTCGAAGGAGCGTTGGGCGGATTTTTAAGCTGTAAAAAGAGAGCGGATCAATACTCTTCACGAACGCCAAATTCAGCGGCTTCTACCCATTCGTTGGGGCGGTTGACATGACGAAACAGCTCCTCTAAAAGATTGTAATGAGTTGTTTCTTCTTTGACAAGGAAACGGAATATATTGCGGGATACTTCATCAGAAGATTGTTGATAAAGCTGATTGTATAAGTCAATGCTTTCCTTTTCCTTCTCAAAGGCAGTATGATACAGTTCCACCTGATCCGGCTGATCTTTCATACTGGCATGATAATCCTTAGCTGCGCTAAACAGATTATCGCGCGCTTTCAGATTGTTCTCGCTCTCAAGCTCGTAAGGCACGTCCTCTTGCATTTCCTGCAACAGCTGAGCATGACGTGCCTCGTCGCTGGCCAGCATCCGAAAAATCACTTTCAGAGCATTCCCCTCATTCTTTGCTGCCTGCTCCAGATAATAGGCCTCACCGTCTTTTTCCATGGTAATTGCGAACTGCATAACTTCCATTGAGAATTCTCCTTTCGTGAGTGTCCCGCAGGGGACAGAGTCAGGTTTTTCTCGTGGTGGTTGTTTTAACCTTTGCCAGCAGCATGAACGCGATATGCAGAAGAATCAGAATTCCAAGGATATAAAGAAATGTGGTGTGGAATGACAACATCCCAAAGGTAGGGAACCATTGGTAAGTCAGACCGGTCATCATCAGCAATCCTGTAACGAGCTGTAATAGAAACAGCAGAGCCATCAGAAGCGTTGTGATCCGGGCAAGAAGAGCAAAAAGGGGATTGCCAGCTAAACCTTTTCTTCGCAGAGAAATCCTCGCCCAAAAAGCCCGGTAGATTTTTGAACGACCTTTGAGGAACATCGGAAGCAGGAGCAGCAAAGCGAAAATTGCGATGCCAAAAATCCCATGCACAACACCAAAAGGCACATAGGGCAGAACACCGAAAAATATCAGGGAACCTAGGATTACAGTAATCAGGGCGGCAGAAGCAACTGCGGCATGCACCTTGGAAAAGTCAGTACGCAGAAAACGCATCATAGCTACCTCCTTTCCGGATCAGGGCTGATATAGCCCGACGATCGGCACGCTGTCCAGTTTGGCGGTACCATGAGGAGATTGTTTGATCCCTTCACTCAGGTCAACGCCTGCCTGAAAACGGCCAAAATGGTTTCCACCGGCCCACTGGGGTACGTCGGTAACATCATATACTTTGCCGTTCACCGCAACGTAGGCCGGGTTGCCGTTCTGCCCGTTATACTTGGCCAGTTCAGTAGCATTAAAAACCGGGAGTGATACCGCCTGCGGTGTCGCGGTCGGCGTGGTGCTTACCGATACGGTAACGTCGGTTTTTGCGGCAGCATCCGCAGAGAGCACAGCGTCTGCCGATTCCGTGGGCGCGGCGCTTGGAGAAGCGGTGGTTGTTACGGCAGTGGTAGTGCAACCGGTCAAAATGGCCAATGAAAGCAGTAAAACACTGGTTAACAGGTATTTTGAATTTCTCGAATGATTCATGTGAATCCCTCCGTCGAAAGATGTTTTGGTTCTGAACGATACGGATGTGCGGTATATGGAAGTTCCTTCTGATCAGTATCGTAACATTGATAAGATAACCCGTCAAGTGCGACGCTAAACCGGAATTATACGAAAAATGATATTTGATTTCAAACAGTTGGTGGAGTATGATAAAAAGAAAGAATTCATTACCGACAAGATGGCAGAGCTATTTTAGTTTTGCACGTTGGAGAGATGACAGGTGAGAAGAATGGAACAAAAAACGATTCTGAAATATGAAACCGTTGCGCTGGACGATGATAGCAGCGCACTTGTGATTCTGGATCAGACAGCTTTACCTAATGATATTCAGCTTTTACACCTCACTACTCAAAAAGAAATCTGGAATGCCATCCATACCCTGCAGGTGCGCGGCGCGCCTGCGATTGGTGTGGCAGCCGGATTTGGAATCTATCTTGCGGCTAAACAGTTGCAAGTCGAGCATTATGCGGAATTTCTCAGTAAATTTCGACAGGCGAAGGATTATCTGGATTCTGCGCGGCCCACGGCCGTGAACCTTTCCTGGGCGCTTCACCGCATGGAACGCGTCGTAACCGAAAACGCACAGCGCCCGGTGGAGGAAATTGTGTCGCTGTTGCATCGGGAATGTGTGGCGATTAAAGATGAGGATGTGCAGATGTGCCGCCGGATCGGAGAAATCGGCCTGACGCTGATTCGGGATAGAGACGGGATACTAACCCACTGCAACGCCGGGCAATTAGCCACATCCCGGTATGGCACTGCGCTGGCGCCCATCCATGTGGGGCGCGAACGCGGGATGAACTTCCATGTGTTTACGGATGAGACCCGGCCCCTGCTGCAGGGTGCCCGGCTTTCCGCCTTTGAGCTGATGGCCGACGGTGTGGATACTACGCTGATCTGCGATAATATGGCGTCGCAGGTGATGAAGAACGGATGGGTGCAGGCAGTTTTCGTTGGCTGCGACCGTGTGGCGGCAAACGGCGACGTTTGTAATAAAATCGGCACTTCCGGGGTAGCGGTGCTCGCAAAGTACTACGGAATTCCTTTTTATGTGTGCGGACCGACTTCCACGATTGATATGCAGACTGCACGGGGAGAGGACATCCCCATTGAGCAGCGCCCGGAGGAAGAGGTAACTGAGCGCTGGTATAAAAGGCGAATGGCGCCGGAAGGGGTACACGTTTATAATCCCGCGTTTGATGTTACACCGAACGAATTGGTAACAGCCATCGTTACCGAATGCGGCATTGCCCGTCCGCCGTATGACAAGAGCCTGAAAAAAATCGAAGCGTTGAAAGCGAACCTGTCCTATCCGCAGCGCGTCTGACGCGCGTACGGAAGCACAATCGGTTGCGGATTTGCCTGTTTGGATTGTGCTGAACCCGTAAAACAGCAGACAGCACGTAGCACCGCTACAGAAACTGCAAATGAAAAAGCCCATCCGGAAAGGCAGATGCACTTTCCGGATGGGCTTTTTCATTTGCAGGTTAACGGTTATTTCGATTCTTTGTTGGTGCTGATGCCCAATAGCGAATAAAGCGGACAGAAACCGATCAATGCGGTAACCAGTGGAATCAGGCCGATTAACCCGAGCCATTTCAACCCGCCCGGAACCCATAGCAACATGCTTAACAGGGCGATCCCCAGAACGATGCGAATCCATTTATCCATCTTACCGATATTCTTTGTCATAACGATACTCCTCTCTATCAATCCGTGAATGTGAACGGTATCAGTGCCGTAAAATCAAACATACAGGGCGAAAGGTTTGCCAACCGGAGAACTCCGCCAGGCGTGGGTACAGGCTCGAATGCCCGATGGGCGTTCCTTCTGCATTTCCACCGCTTCCTTTCTACGAGGTAAGAATACCGCAATTTTGTTGTTCCTAAACCGATTTTTCTCTAAAAAGAAAGGGCGAAAGCATTTTGCTTTCGCCCTGCCGGTGATCAGGAAAACGAATCAGTTTTACTTGCCCTGCGCGATCGCATCCAGCTTGTTCTGGATTTCGCCGAGGTAGAAGTTGGTGACGTCATCATAACCGAACGCCTTGCACTTCTCGACCATTTCATTCCACAGCGAGGTGAATTCCTCATCGCTCGCGGCGTATACACACTTCCAGCTGTACTCCTTCATGATGGGAGCAAACTGGGCGCGTTTGTTGGCCAGATCGTCGGACTTCGCAGCCACGGTGTACATGGTGGCGGGATGCAGCGAGAAGCGATTGGTAAGCTTCAGGTATTCCACGCCGGTCTTGGCGCCCTGCGCATAATCCTTGCTCCAGGCGGTCAGCATATTATTCTGCAGCTTGGCAATGCCATCGGGCCACGCATCGTGATTGTAGCAGAAGCCACCGTCCGGATCATAGGCGTTCATCAGAATGGTGGAATTGTTCAGTGCGCTCTTGCCATCGGCATACTTGCCGCCGCCGTATTCGGCGGGAATGTCGGTGTTCATTTCGTCTTTCCAGCACTTCCAGCCAAACTCGGTGCCGTAAGGCTTGCCGTCGGCGTCATAATCCCAGCACAGTCCCTGCGGGCCGTTCCAGGTGGTCATAATCCCTTCGGTAGAGGTGAGCCAGTCCAGCATTTCCAGCACGCGTTCGGGGTATTTGCAGTTGGCGCCGATGGTCCAGACGCGGTTGCTGCCAAAGGGCGCGGTGCCGTTCACAACAGGCGCATCGTCCTGCGGGCCCATGGTAACGTACCCGGTGCCTGCGGCGGCGCGTTCGTCGGAGTTAAAGGCCTGCATTTTCCAGCCCCAGAGGCCCATCAGGTAGCGACCGGCATCCACTTTTTGGGAATACGCGTCGTAATTCTGGTTCACGGAATCGGGATCAAACAACCCTGCACGATAGAGCTGGTTGTTAATGGAGAGCATCTTCTGGTACAGGCTGCCTTCTTCCAACGGGTTCACGATTTTTCCGTTGCTCCAGTTCACACCCAGATAATCCTGTTCGGCATAGCCGTACCAGGTCATCATGTCCCAGGTGAATTTCATCACGCAATCTTCCCAATCGGGGAAGCCGCCGTACGCATAGACTTTCTCACCCTTGTCGTTGGTGGGAACGGCGTCCTGAAGAGCTTTCAGGAACGGCACCAGATCATCCACGGTATCCAGTTTGGGCATGCCTGCTTTTACATAGGCATCCCAGCGAACCTGCATGCCGTAGTTCGGCTCCACAACCACGTCCCAGTCGGTGCGGTTGTAGCCGATATCATGGCCGAAGCCCCAAACACCGTCGATGTCCGTAGCGCCCTTTACGAAGTTGGTAATCTTCTGCTGGGCTTCCATCGTGTATTTAGCGATGTTGGTGTAGGGGGTCATGTCCAGATCGTTCCAGTCCATCAGCATGTTGCCCTTAATGGCGCTGATGAAGTGGTCGCCGGTATCGCCGAAGATCACCAGGTCGCCCAGATCACCAGACGCCATACGGGTCTGCCAGGCGTTGGGGTCCAGGTTGGTAGAGATGATATTCAGCTCAATGTTGAACTTGTCCTTGAGGAGTTTGGCAAACCAGCCAGTGCTCTGCTGATTGGCCAGTTCGTCGAAAACGGTCAGGGTGATAGGCTCACGATAGGTGTCGCTTTTGCCTTCCGCAACGGCTGCGATTGTGGTCATACTGACGAGCATTGCCAGAGCAACCAGCATCGAAAGGACTTTGCTGAGTTTCCGCATAGACTGTTCCTCCTTTTTATTTGTACCGGCGCGATTCGAACATGCCGGCTACATACTGTTTTTAGCCCTTCACGGCGCCAATCATAATGCCTTTGACAAAGTAACTCTGGAAATAGGGGTAAACCAGCAGAATGGGGAATACGACGACCATTGCGACGGTCATACGTACGGAAAGCGCTGTCTGCTTGGTGGAAAGGTTCGCAATTGAGGTCGCGTCCTGCGTGGAGCGCATCATGGCGGCAATGGAGCTCGCCTCGTTCTGGTATTTATACAGCACATACTGGAGGGTGTAGTTTTTCCCGCTGGGCATCAGCACCATGGTATCCACGAAGCTGTTCCACTGGTATACGGCACTGAAGATGGCCAGCGTGGCCATGATGGGAGTGATCAGCGGAAGCACGACCTTTACAAAGGCGGTGATGTACCCAGCACCGTCCAGATGCGCGCTTTCTTCCAGCGAAGGGGGGACGTTTTCGATGAAGGTTTTAACCAGAATCACGTTATAGGGCGACACCAGGCCGGGAATAACGTACGCCCAAAAGTTATCCAGAAAACCCAGAGCGCGCATGTTCATATACCACGGGATCAGTCCGGCGTTAAAATACATCGTGATGATGATAAGACGGTAAAACAGCTTCCGGTGCCACATCTCCTGTTTGGTTACCAGATAGCCCAGAAATGCGCTGCCGCCGACACTCCATATCGTCCCCAGCACGGTGCGGGCGACCGATGTAAGCGCTGCGGAGGACAACCCTTCGATTTTGAGCACTTCAACGTAATTCTGGAACTGTATTCCCTGCGGGTAAAGCGTGATCCGTCCAAGCGCGACCAATTCGTTATCCGAGATGGTATTGATAAAAAGATAATAAAAAGGGAAAATACAAATCAGGGTAAAAAGCGCGAAAACCGTATAGTTGATGATGTTGAACAGAGTATCCGATGCGCTGCGGTGATGTTTCCGCCGCTTCATCACAAAAGGTTTCCGGTCAAGGCTTGTCATTTAGCATCGCCTCCTTACACAATCGACTCGCCGCGAACGGCTTTGCTGAAACGGTTGGCGAGGAACAGGAGCACGATGGAAACCAGCGACTTGAGAATACCGATTGCGGTTGCCATGGAAATGGTGTTGGTGCTGCGGGTTCCCAGGGAGATGTTATAAACGTATAGATCCAGCACTTCGATGGTGCTTTTATTCATCGCGTTCTGGAAAACCAGATACTGTTCCATACCGTTGTTGACGATATTGGAGATGGAAAGCAACAGCAGCACGAAGAAAGTCGGAAGGATACCGGGTACGGTAATATGCCAGATCTGCCGCCAGCGCCCTGCGCCATCCACCTTGGCGGCCTCATACAGTTCCTGATCAATACCAGCGATAGCGGCCAGGTACATGATGGCGCTCCAGCCCAGCGTTTTCCAGGTGTTCCACAACCACATCTTAAACCAGATGTGTTCGCCGGAGTTCAAGTAAGCCACCGGTGCCTGAATCCATCCGAGTTTCAATAATAGGTTGTTCACAACACCAGTATCCAGAGAGAACAGCGTTAAAGCAAAGGAGAATACCAGTACCCAGCTGATGAAATTTGGCAGGGTGGTGAAGATTTGAACGAACTTTTTAAACCACCCTGTTTTTATTTCGGTCAGGAAAATAGCAAAAACGAGCGGAAGCCAGGATGTGGCCAACCCAAGACCACTCATGGCGAAGGTGTTGCGAAGCACACGGATCGTCTCCGTTGCCTGCGCGGGATTGGACCAAAGAGACGTGAACCACTGAAAGCCCACATATTCCTGCTGATCCATCGGGATGCCCAGTTTATAGTTATAAAACGCATACCGCCACCCGGACAGCGGAAGGTAGGAGAACAGGAACACCGCGACCAGAAAGGGGAGCATCATCAGAAAAAGCTTAAACTTTTTCGGAAGCTCCTCGTGATCCAGAAAACCGGCGAAGAACGCGCCAAACGCGCTGAAACCCATCGCGATATAGAGGGGCGCAAGACCGCCAATATAGCCTACATCTTTGGGGATCAGCAGTGTGGAGGCAAACAGGGTGACGGCCTGCAACACCAAAGCCAACAACAGGAAAAAGATAATGTGACGCTTGTTTCGCTTGTGAAGCATCAACAGCACGGTTCCCACCAGCGTGACGAGGAAGGTAATCCAAAGCATCAGGGCGATTTTCGTAAGGGAATTGCTCACAATTGCCTGAAGGTCAGCCAGCGTGCGACCGTTCTTGGCGGCCAAATCGCCGTACAGCGCTTTTCCCCGGTTGTTTACAGGATGGATCAGCTCATCCGGTTTTGAGAACAGCAACAGTTCTGCGCCAGACATGGACCTGACGACGGTGGGGTTGGCCTGATTGATTTTCCCGGGAGTGTAGAGGTTAACCTGAAGAACAGGTGTCAGCAACAGCAATGCGGCGCCTGCCGCCAAAGTAAGGCTCACAGTCCGCAAACGTTTATTCCTTGGAATGGGATTGTTGAAATAAGGCGTATCGGATACCCGGATGCTGATGATGGCACACACCGAGGAAGCGATCGCCAGCGTTGTCATCAACAAGGGAAATATCGTGTATCCACCCAGACCGAGATACATCATTTGGGTAGTGGCTCCGATGAACTGATAGGAACCGTCCATCGGGAGGGTGCCGAATACTTCCGAAAGCAGCAGCAGGCTGCCTGTTATGGACAACACCGTTGGGAACCATGGATCCACTTTGTGCAGCAACAGGAGAATGAACGCAGCCAGCAGCAAAGCAGCGCCCACGATGGCCAATGTGCGAACCGTGCCCCCGTGAGTGGGAATCAAAAACAGGTTTTGGACAGTATCACCGCTGTCGCTTAACGCAATCAGGCTCTGCATCTGGCCACCGGACACCGGATCGGTGAAGAGAGAGGAACCGTCACCAAGTTCTTTCAGTAAAGGTTCCCCGTCAGTGATCCAGTTAAGCCCATTTACCGAGCGCCGCGCAAGCGCGTCTTCCGCGGGCGATGGGAATGTGCCGGCAGGCACATAAGTGGTTGCAAAGGGAAGGAGTAGGGTAAGCAGCGCCAGCGCGGATAAAAGCGCGGAGAGCCTGCGCCAGTTAACGACACTGATCCGGGTAGGCTCCGAGGTGCGCAATTGCAGCGCTTCGGTAAGAAACAGCAGAAAGGAAACCACAAAGGGGACCCACAGATACCACTTTACCGTAAGAAATACGTTAAACAGGATGCTTTGCCCTAATTGTTGGAAGTAGAAAGAGAAAAGAAGCGTAACCGTCGTACCTGCAGCGCCTATCAGCATCCCTGCCTGTGGAAACAGGCGTCGGCGCGACAACGCGGCGAATCCACCCAACAGGGTAAGCGCAACGCCGATGGCAAGCAGCTCCTGCCGGAAGGGTACGCTTCCCAGCGCTGGCATCAGGGCAAGGGGAAGGATGCCGTTGCCTTTGGTAATGAACGCAAGCCCGTTGACATCTCCCGGAAAAGCAGCCGCGACCTGGCGATCCAGCGCCATGTGAGGATATACGGTAAAAAAGGGCATAAAAAGACTGCCCAACAGTATCAGCAATAATACGCCGATCCAAATCCGTTTTTTCACATGAATCCTCCCAACAATTCAAACGTTTTCGCTTATTCGTTGCTATAAACTACATTCATTATTCATTGCGTGAATGTTAATGATGCTTTAGCAGTGGAAAAAGTAATAAACATCCTGGAGAGGGTGAAACGTACCTTGAACGTGAGATGACAGGAATGATAAAATGCAGTATTCAGTGATCGGAAAGGCCAATCAAACGGTAAGGAGTCCCATAAACGGTAAAAGGAGAAAAAAGCGCCAGCTCATAGAAAATCTAGCATTATCATACACGAAAAGGTTTTTGAATGTCAAGATCAATTCCTATAGAAACCTCATAAAATTGATATAAAACAAAAGAAAAATGACGAAACGTTGCGGAATTCGAAAACGGTTTTGTTATATTATGATTTCCTGTTAATGATCAGGAGAACAGTAAAAAAACCGTCTGCATTCGGGCAAGCAGGCGGGGAACAACAAAGGAACCTGACGCATCACACCCGGATTGAAAGGGTGTGATGAAATTGAAGCAGGTGAAATTAATGAAACCAGAAAGAAATTAAAAACGCCATGCAAAACCATTGCATGGCGAGAGAGACGATTCTACTTTACAGCGGGTAAATCCGTTGTTCCGTAAGGCGGCCATTGCGCCAGCTGAGGTCCGCGGCGCGGTTCCCTTTCAGCCGAAGCCCTTTTACGCTACCGTTTGGGAAGGCTACGGGTAGAGCGGGTAAAAGCCGCAACTCGCCGCCACGGTCCTGAACAAGCATATTGGCGATTCCGGCAGTACCGCCGAAGTTGCCGTCTATCTGATAAGGCGGGCAGAGATCCCAGAGGTTGGGGGCGGTGGAACGGGTAAGCAGAGTACGCAGCATCCGGTAGGCTCCATCGCCGTCTCCCAATACCGCGTAGAGATTGATCAGCCATGCGCAGCTCCAGCCGGTATGCCCGCCACCGTGCTGCATCCTGCGGTCAATCGCGTTGTGGCAGGCGGCTTTTAGTGTTTCATCCTGGTCGAACAGCTCCGACGGAAACAAACCGTACAGGTGAGAAAGATGCCTGTGGCCGGGTTCCGCCTCCGGGA
>Ga0268263_1002402_pt1 | contig 12401 bp, 8 predicted proteins | sample Biomet5_FD_190358 | JGI IMG/M metagenome (GOLD analysis project Ga0268263, IMG submission 190358) | Microbial communities from bioreactor (seeded with sewage sludge) at LBNL, California, USA - Biofuel metagenome 5 (SPAdes) (version 4) | ecosystem: Engineered > Bioreactor > Anaerobic >... | reverse complement strand
CGAACACATCTTGGACCTGGAGAAAAATCAGTCACGACTGCCGCCTCACGACCCTGAGAAACGGGACAAGCAGCGACTTGCGAGAATTACGCAGCAGTCTCGATTTGGCGATTCTCGGTCAGATCACGGACTTTTCAACGGGTTGGTAAGGCAGGTTCGCACGGGCGCTGCTATCCCCATATACCAACTATGTGCATTAACAAAAAATTGTCCAGGCGCTCCTGCCCCAATATCTCGATCCCCAAAGCCTGATCAACCCTGCCTGAGCTTCTGCCGCATTCCTCTCGACCTGACAAGATGCGCCTTATTGCACGGTCAGCACTTCAGAAAGATGACGTGCCAGGACCTGAGAAGCAGCCTTTCTCCCTTTTTCGTTTGCATGCATTATAAAGTCAAACATATTTTCTGGTGGCTGATTGTATTCATCATGGTTTCCTAGAACAACGCCTCCATTTATTTTATACCAATTTTCTATATCATGGTAAAAATTTTCATATTTTAGTGTTTTATAGTCTGATTTTTCGAGAAGAGGTGTCCAAGCAATACCAAAACGGACATTATGCTTTGTTGCCCACGAAAAAAAATCCTGGAGAGGGGGTGGGGGTTGATTTGGATCGACGGGCCAAGTGGGCATTGGACCAGCGTTCAACAAGTTACTTCGATCCGCCGGAGTTTGGATATGAGAGACCTCTAATGTTTCGTCTCCGTTTGTGCCAACGGTCTCAGGACGCCCAATCTCTGCCGTCCAAGGGATTCGTGATCGAGCCCATCCAGCAATAAAATCCAGTGGGGTATATCCAAACAACAAAGACAAATCATCTTTCAAGGAAACATCAAGCAAATATCTAAGATCATAGCGAAGTACAAATTCTGACAATACAGTCGTCGGTGTCGTTGAAAAATTGAGAGGAACTTCTATGATAAGTACTGCAAAATCTCCAGATCTAAGCACTTTCTTAGCGCGATAAAGTAAATATGGCATTCCAAGGCCAGCATGAATACCAAAATTGATAGTTTGTAGGCCAGTCAATCGGGTGATATCTGCTCCAGAATATCCATAATGCGTTCCGGAACCGCCGATAAGAAAAATGCGAGGACCATCAATTTGGTGTGCGGCCGCTATTTTTCTATCGTATAGGCCCCTCGTCCAGTTCGCTTGAATAGAAGGCGTGGTGAGGCGAATGAGACCGATCCATCCGGCCATCATCGCCATGATCGTGATGAGTGCAATGGAAACTATGGCAGCGATTCTATTTTTCATTTTGAATCCCATTGCATTAAAATTGGAAATAAAGGAATTCACTTGGAGCAGCGCCAAACACTCCAAAAGCAGCTATCCAAAGAAGCGCCCCAACCAGCATCGCCTGCGCTACGTCTCTTAATCCAAACGTATGAGGTGGAGCGGCTCCTATAATTTTTGAACGAACTCCAGTGAGTTTTTCAGAATTAGGGCACATTAAAATAATTGCATAACCGAAAATTAAATAAACCAGAATCGAGCAAAGGTTTGGGAAAGTAATCCCCGTACCAGTATATAATATGCCAAATGGGTGTCCGTTTTTTATGTGGGTGAACAATCCGATTTCACCAGGAAGCGAAGCATTTCTAATACAAAACATGTATTTAATGATATTAATTGCAGAGTGAATTGTTGGAGCACGAAAAAAATCCCAAGCAAAAATAACAGAAAAAAACGTAATGGCCCAATAGATTGGATGTAAAATATAATTTTCACGAAATTTATTTGGAATATTTCTCCGCCATATGTGATTAGTTACAAGATAAATTCCATGAAGACCACCCCAAATGATGAAATTCCACCCAGCGCCATGCCAAAATCCTCCAATTGCCATTACGATCAAAAGGTTGGTATACCATCGCACTTGGGGAACACGGTTCCCTCCAAGAGGAATATAGAGATAATCCCGCAAAAATAGCGACAGGGTGATATGCCATCTTCTCCAAAATTCAATGATTGAGGTTGAACGATATGGTGAATTGAAATTCATTGGCAAAACGATACCGAACATCAGCCCTATGCCGATTGCCATATCAGAATAGCCGGAAAAATCAAAATATAACTGGGCCGTATACCCAAGAGAAGCCGCCCATGCCGAAAAAAATTCAAGAGGGGCTACCTGTGATTTCTGAAAAATTGGATTTATTATTATTGCAATAGGGTCAGCAATAGCTAATTTTTTTGCAAGTCCAACAGTAAAAATAGAGAATCCATAAACAATATTTGTTAGTTTGACAGAAAAATTTCGTTCAAACTGGTCCATAATTGCTTTATAGTGAATGAGTGGGCCTGCAATCAGATGGGGGAAAAAAAGGACCGTAACAGCATAATTACTAAAAACTATCTTGCCGACATCGCCGCGATATATATCGACTATAAATGCAATCTGCTGAAATGTAAAAAATGAAATACCAAGAGGTAAAATAATATTTATAGCTGAGTAGCCAAAATTTGTTAAAATAAAATTTGTATACTTATAATATATTAACGCCAATATATTTACAGCCACACCAAAAAATAATATCGGAAATCGGTGTTTTGTCTTTGGGCTGGATAATAAATATGCAACAGTGAAATTCACTGCGATTGACGATAAGATCACCAAGACATCGGGTAAATGCCACTGCGCATAAAAAACGATGGAGGAAAGCGACAAGGCTATGAAGCCACCTTTCATTCCCGTAAATCGAATCGCTAAACCAACAAAAATCAAACAAATTGGTAAAAATAAAAAAATAAATTGGGGTGTCGTAAACAGCATTTTCTTTTTCCTCGAACTAGGCCAGCTTTTGTCTGCTATATACCTGTTAGTATTGATAGTATCTGAGGGCAAACAGAAATGTTAGTAATTTTCTTTCACGTCTGTCAAAGCACTTTTCCGCGTCTACAAACTTCACAAGTGACAATACAACCAAAGGATACAGGCCATTCCGCCTGTAGGACAGGAGCACAAGCATTCAAACTAGACAAAAATACAAGGTATATTTTCTACTTTGTAGAAAAAAATAAAATATCTTTCAGAGTGACAGGGTCATTCGCCAAGGCTCCACCCCGCTTAAAAAACGGCCCGCGTAAAATATCAAAACAATACGATGGATTCCTCCAGTTTAACTTCAGGGAAAATGCCTTAAAAAACAACCAGCGCCATAAAAGCTGAAGTTGTTGGCAGCCCTTATGAATTTTTGGAGGCATCTTACTTTGTGCTAGTTTCTTTTTTGGAGGAAAAAACATTGAATAGTGGTAGTCACTGACAGCCTGGACGATATATGTGGATACCTTTCCAAAAAATTTCTGTTGAGTATCAATGATTTCCTTGTACAACGCTTCGAGCTGGGACATCGTTTTAGTGTCCTCATACCATCTGCTTGCCGAAATATCAGCATCAATGGCGATAAATCGACAACCATGAACGGCAAAGCGAACCCAGAGGTCATAGTCCATGCAGAGATTTTTGGTTGGATTGAGCCCACCTACCCGCTGATACGCTTGCTTGCTGAAATACACGGACGGCTGCGCGACATAGCCGTAGTCGAAAAATTGTCGAACCATATCGGTCGTGTCCGTGCATTCAATCCGGGGATACGGTCGTAAGAAGGAGCTATCAGGATTGGCATAGTGCCCGTTGCCCATGATGACGTCAGCTTTGGGGTCGCGAACAATAGCGCGACCAATGACCCAAAGCGCATTTTCCGTTTGAAAATCGTCGCTGTTAAGCCACGTCATCCAGGGATGGGAGGCCCGAGCAAATCCTTTGATGAGGGCATCTGTCTGGCCTTTGTCCCTTTCACTGGCCCATACAATGCGATCACCATAACATCGTAGCCGCTCTACAGTGCCATCGGTGGAACAAGCATCCAAAACAATCACTTCAAGATGCGGATAGTTTTGCTCCAGCAAGCTGCGCAATGTCTCGTCTATATATTGGCCCTGATTGTAAGATGGCACTACGACGGTGATGCCAGGCAATTCTTCAGTCGTTTCATTCAGATCGAGAAAGCCTACAATCTGTCCCTGGTCCTCGCCTGAAAAGACATAGCCCATGCCTGTATAGAGACGTTGAGCCGGCACATTGTCTGCATAGACCTTGAGGCGGATGTTTGTCGCGTCTCTGGCTCGCGCAGCGGCGTGGAGGTGAGCCATGACCTGTCGGCCCATTCCCTGGCCACGCGCGCCTGGAAGCAAGTAAAGACCGAGGCTGGGGATGGCAAACCCCTCGTCCCAACCTCGCAACATGGCATAGCCCGCGACGGCTCCCTGACGGATGACCAAAAAATATGCATCCCGGCCGGTATAGTCGTGGATGTGCTGGGCCTGGGCCTCGGTAAATGGATGCGGGTGGAAATGCGCCGCCCCGGCATCGGCCGCAATGGCCGCGAATAAGGCCACAATCTGTTCCAAGGGGGCTTGGTTCGCGGGAAGCAATCGGCAAGCATTGTTAGCAGGTTCCGCGTCTGGTTGGATCACTGTCACACCCTACCTCGCACCATTTCACGCATAAATTTGAAAAAAGATTCAATTTCTTTATTGATTGTCCGTGGCAACCAACGCATATTAAGCTTTATGAACAAAAAAACACCGTGTAAACGAATCAGCCTTGTCATGGGAGGGGATTCCCCTCGGGCCCACGCAGCGCCGTAGGCTATATTATGAGCCATAGCTAGGCACCAACTCAGAGGAACACCTTGATAATAGTGATGTACTTCCTGACAGATATTCGTGAGTAGCGTGGTGTTCGCCTGCGCAGAGATAGAATTTTTGTAGACTTTTGCCTTGGAAAGAAGCACATCACAATAATAAAAAGGAATTTTTTTCAACCAACGCATCCATAGCTCGTAATCAACTACAGACCTTGAGAGCAGTTTTCCAGCCATTTCAACGGCAGCCCTGCGAAAAAACAGAGAAGGTTGAGGAATAATACAACGATGTTGCATCATGCGGCGAAGCTCTTCCTGGTCTGGTGTCCACTCAACCGGATAATCGCAAATTTTCTCTAGAGAAGGCGTAACATATTCACTCTTTCCATACACAACCAGAGCACATCGATTAAAGTAAAAAAAACAGGCAATGTTCCAAAAGGCCATGGGAACATAGATATCGTCTGAGTTGATCCAAGCGATAATGTCGCCTGTGGTGTTATCAATAGCCTTATTTACTCCAAGGTGATGTCCGCCGTCTGGTGCGGAGTCATAGCGCAGCACATCCTGATAGCGCTGCGCGTAGTCAGCAAGAATGGCGGCGGAATTGTCCGAGGAACCGCCGTCGGCTACAAAAATTTCCAATGCGGGATAGTTTTGGTTCAGGATACTATCGAGAGTGTCGGCCAGGAAATCACCCTGATTAAACGACGGTACTACACAGGCGATACGCGGCAGTTTTGAAACATCCAGCCCCTGTACGAACTCCAACTCTTCTTGAGTAGGCGTATAGCAATTTTTTCTGGCAAAATTGTTCATGATTATTAGGCACTTTTTACGGTTAATTTGTCTTGCAACGGCCCAGAGAGGCCAAAACAGCCTGGGCAATGGTGAAAATGGCTTCCTCATCAAGCCCGGAAAAAGATGGCAGATTGATCCCCCTGGAGGCGACAAAGTCACAGTGCCTCTCTTGGGGAACAGGACTATGCGAATACATGGGGAATGTGTGACAACAATGGAAAAAAGGTCGCGTTTCGATGCCATGCTCTTCCTGGAGCAGCACCATCAATTTTTCTCGCTGCTGGGTAGCAACGCCATCGTCTGGATCCAGAGCTCTCAACAAGCAGGACGAAAGCCAGGAACTGCTGACAAAGCCTTCGGGCACCCGTTGCAAGGCAATATCGCCCCGGGCGACGGCAGGAGCGAAAGCCCGGGCATAGGCAGCGGCAATTCGTGCTCGCTCGTCCAGGTGATAGCGCACCATCTCCATTTGACCGCAGCCGATAGCCGCAGCCACGTTGGTCATGCGGTAGTTGTATCCCATGACAGTATGCCAATAGCGCCGGTTGGGATCCATCCCTTGACCACGCAGCAAGCGAGCTTGGGCCCGTTGCCTGGGATCACGCACAATCACGGCGCCGCCTTCTCCTGTCGAGATCGTTTTGTTGCCATAAAAGCTGAAAATGGCGGCGTCACCGAAGCTGCCAGTCATGCGCCCTCCTATATGAGCGCCAAGACTTTCCGCACAATCTTCGATCAACCACAAACCGCGTTGCCGGCAAATCTCCATGATCTCCGGCATGTCGCACGGCGCACCATACAGATGCACCGCCATGACGCCCACCGTGCGCGGTGTCAGGGCGTCGATCAGGGTTTGTGCCGTCATATTCCAGGTGTCAGGATGGGAATCGGCAAAAATCGGTTTGCCTCCACAGTAGGCAATTGCATTGACGCTGGAGACATACGTCAGGCTCGGAACGATGACTTCCTCACCGGGGCGCAGCCCCAAGGCGAGACAGGCAAGATGCAAGGCCGCCGTGCCATTGCATACGGAAATCGCTTCGTCCACACCGACAAAATCGGCAAGATGCTTCTCAAAGGCCGAAACATATTTTCCAGTACTGGAAATCCAAGTGCTTTCTATAGCATTGGTCACATATTCCAATTCACGACCGGCAAGTACGGGCTTTGACACTGGATATAAGATAGACATATATTGTTCTCCTTAGGATAATTCTTGCTCATGTAATAATTGTGCATATAAAGCAGCAATCGATTTTGCATAAGCTTCTTGCGAGTGCTCAGCCCATACTTTTATTTTAGCTATTTTGGCAGCCTCCAGAGCCTTTTTAGGCTCTTTGATCCAATCCAATATGGCTTCAGCAATGCTCTCAACAGACCATGGATCAAAAAGGCGTCCAGCACCGTTAGCGACAAGCTCAGGCAAAGACGTGATATTACTGCACATGACAGGACAACCTAATAGCTGCGCTTCAATAACCGGATAGCTAGAGGCTTCAAATGTTGAGGGAACAACGCAAAATGTAGAAGCAAGGTAAAGTCCTGCCAAGTGTTCAGTAGGGACGCGATTCAGACAATGAACGATATTCTGTAGGCCATGGGCCTTAATTGAGGCATACGCCTTATCCCAACCACTAAATTTTCGATTCCCGGTCAGCACAAGATGCATATTCTTGCCTTGATCGTGTTGCCGTACAAGGGAAAGTGCCTCAACAAGACGCCAATGATTCTTATGCGCCCAAAACTGGGCCGGATAAAAGAGATATTGTTCGGGCAGAGAATAAATTTCGCGTGCTTTCTGCGCAGCGAAACTGCTGGCCCCCTCCAGGATACTTGGATTCCAGGTCACGGGAATTACAACCACCTTCGCTTGGTTGGCATACCCGTGACTGACGATATCATCGGCTACAAAGCGAGAACTGGCAATAATCTTTCCTGCAAGTGCTGCGGCTTTGGGATACAAAATATTTCTTGCCTCGATATCACCAGCTGTAAAATTTTCAGGAAGATGCAGATGTTGCAGGTCATGAAGATTCAACACAGCTGGGATATGAAAGTCGTCACGACTAAAAATTTGGACGGGTGAATGCAAGATATCAATATGAGATCGCTGCTTTAAATCAGAAAAAGAAATATAAAAATAATTCGCAATATTTATATTTTTACGCAATAATAATTTTGACATAATTTCAACAAGGCTGACAACAAAACCTGGGGTATGGATACGATATCCAACAGAGTCTCCAAATTGTTTCTTGTATAATTTGTATTGCTTTGAGGTGCATATTAGGACGGGATAATATTCATTTTGATTACATATAGCCTTTGTTAGCATTTCCATATAGATCTCAACACCACCAGACACACCAGGACAAAGTTGCAAACAGTCAATGCCAATACATTTCTTTTGAGCATTTTTAATATTTTTGTTGATTATAATATTTTTGTTTCCATTAGAAAACTGCACCAGAATATTTTTTACATATTTTTTTATCATAGTTGCTATTTTAGTTTTTAAATACAAAAAGCAGTGCCCTAAACGTTCTTTAATAATTACCAAAAATGAACGGTTGGCAGCTTCAGCTATACTTAAATTAAGCTCTTGAGCCATGTTCTGCAGTACATGAATAGTTTCATCTTTATTATATATCGTTGCTTTTAATTCTGAAACAAAGGCCTCTTTATCGTGTAACGTACATTTTAAAGAAACAATGTTATAGCTAAGGTCTTCGACTGTGCGTTGCAACATGTCTATAGCTTCATCTTTGCTATATATTGTTGCTTTCAATTCTGAAACAAAGATGTCTTTATCGTGTAACGTACATTTTAAAGAAACAATGTTAGAGCTAAGGTCTTCGACTGTGCGTTGCAACATGTCTATAGCTTCATCTTTGCTATATATTGTTGCTTTCAATTCTGAAACAAAGATGTCTTTATCATGTAATGTACATTTCAAAGAAACAATATTAGAGCTAAGATCTTGGGCTGTGCGCTGCAACATGTCTATAGCTTCATCTTTGCCACGGATTATCGTCTGTGATTCATACTCCTTGTTTTTAACATCCTCAAGAAGTTGCGAATAATTGTTTGAAAGATTGGAAATTTGCTCTTTATTATTTTGGATTGCCTGATTTTTTTGGCTTAAATCATAGTTGGCAAGCGAGAGGTTCCTTTCTGTTTTCTGAAGGACCTTGTAGGCATTTTCAAGCTCTCCAGTTATTTTTAAAATATTTTTATGAGCAATATTAATCTCATACTGCAATCCCACATAAACTCGATTTTTATTTTCCTGTGAAGGGGTAATAATATTGTCAATCGCCCGTACTGGATACTGAAAAGCCTCACCAATATCATCGTGTTCTGCTGCTACGTACCAACGATTTATCCCATCAAAAAAAACAAAATCATAGTTATTACAAATAAGTATATGTTCCCAATCTTCCCAAATAGGGTAATCAATAGGTGCTGAAAGATCAAGTTGGTAGGACTCATTCGCAGTAGACTCAACAACGATAAGCCACGGCCTATATATCTTCAAGTCAAGCCCTTGAAGAACTTTGTGCTCAAATCCTTCTGCATCAATCTTTAGGACATGGATGTCTTTATTTTTACAGTATATATCACAAATTGACGTCAATGTTTTTGCTTCAACATCATATGACTTTATTGTCCCAAAATCAGCAAGTTTTCCCCTAAGCTTAACCGATGCCGTAGAGGAACTAATTTGGCTTGATTCAAAAAAAGGAATTGACCCAGATTGATCAGAGGCAATCATTGCCAAATTAATATCACGAGCTCTAACTTTAGATAATTGTTCATTCAAAGAAGGAATCGGTTCTATATTAATTCCGCTCCACCCATTAGTATACAAAAGCCATGTCACGGAATGGAATATGGGCCATGCCGCACCAACGTCAATATAATACCCTTTGTTTATTTTACTAAAAGCTCGTTGCAAATAAATATCTTCATAATTTTGTGCATATGAGTAGAGCACGCGAGGTTCTTTCGTTATGTGCCTCAATGAGTTATGATAGATTTTTTCCTCTACGTAATCAATTTCTATGGTCTTTGGAAGTGAAAAATTTATTTCCTGATCATTTATATTAGATTTTATAGAGTTGCCACTAATATCCTCTCGCCCATCGCAATGAACACCGCTCCCGTCAGCCCCAATATTGCGCACGAAACTGCACGCTGGAAATAAAGTCAATCTTTCCGCAACCACTAAACTCGCATACCAACGAATGGCCCAGGAGTCTGTCAATCCCAGGCGCACTTCGTTGAGCATGGAGCTAAAGGGGTAATTCCCATGGGCATTAAACCGATCCTGCAAGCCCATAATCTCAATTTTTGTCAGCAAACTTTCGGCATTTTCTTCAAAGAGCTGCCAACGATCACGCCAGGTTGCCCATCCCCAACTCGTGGACTGCCATAAAAAGTACGCCTCTTCCTTTGCACAAGGGGTATTACAAAAGTTAAACGCTGAAATAGCACCAACTCGTTGCTCGTTCTGGTATAAATCTAAGGCTTGATTTATATAATCTAGAAAATTTTTAGCGACAACAATATCATCTTCAAGCACTATCAAACGATCAACATGGGAAAAACATTCAGCAATTCCCTGCACAATAGAACGTACTAGACCGATATTTATCTCTTGTTCCACTACATGAACAGAAGAAAAACCATTTGTCTGTTTTGCAATTTCCCTTACAGCAAGAACGTTAGCATCATCTTGTCCCTTAGCCCCATCACAAAAAATAATGAGCTTACTTTGTTTGGCAAGAGTATTTGCAGATAAAGATTCTATAGTTTTTTTAAGGTGAGCAGGACGATTGTATGCAAAAATAGCAATCAAGGCAACGTCACCTAACGTTTTATTCATTTTTCAATTCCCAATGCAAGTGCTATTTGTAATCACTTCTGATTGATGCTGTTTACAATACTCTCAACCCAAGCATTACAATTTATCAGTGCAGAAAGAAGATCGCTCTTGCATTATTTGAGACTGTTGCACAATTCCATGCCGGCATGCCGGTGCCCCAATCCTAGGACTGTAACTGTCTAAAATTATATCGGGTTTCCAAAGGGCGGAGCCCTTTGGCCGCCGGAGGCATTTCCCATGGTGCAATTGCGCAGCGGTCTCTATTTGCTATTTCTGTGCCGCGCTATAATCCATGAGACCGTCTATCCCAATGGATCGGATAGCCCAAAGAACAGGCAACCTTTGGAGTTGTTGTCCATGCTCCATGGAAAAGATGACCACGCCCGGATTAGCCGTCCCCCTGCCCCCGGGCTTGATGTCTGTTTGTTTATAAGCACCAAGGCTTCTAGGGGTGGCCGATGCGTACCGGCAGCCCCTCTTTCCTGTCAAGCCAGATGTCCTGCGAGTCATCCCGATCTTTTCCGGACGCCCGGTTTCCAAGATTCCGGGGCAGCTCGAATGCTGGCGGAAATGATGGTGAAGGAATGTGATCCGGTCTGAGTTTGTCCGCTAGTTGTGCGCCATGGAGGTCCGTAAACGGGTGTGCCCCAAAAACTGTATAAACGCCCCCTGGTTGATGGTGCAGAGGAGATAGTTTTTCAGCCTTTCTTGGAAGAAGATCGAAAGCTGAGCCATAATCTCCTGTCAGTTCCTCGTTCGCATCGTCCAGGGAAAACCCGGAGCACGGAGAGCGTGTGGCAACAACCACTAGCAACCATTTCACGGTTACTAGAGGCTATCCTTGCACATCACGGAAATTTTTTTGCGCCAGGTATCGACTAGGCGCTCCTGGCCCATTCGCAGCAACATTCGGCGGGTAGTGGTGCGCATGATTTGCCAAAGGCAATAGAGCCAGGACGCTATGGGTTTATTGAGAATACGGCTTTTTGCTCGGGCGCTTTCAATATAGGCCGCTATCCAGTGGCGCTGGGAGGTTCCACCAAGGGACATGTTCGCAAAAACAGTATTGACTGTATGAAAGCGAACACCGGCAACGAATAAACGGAGTGCTAATTCATAGTCCATGGCATATTTGTAATTTAAATCATAAAATCCTTGCGTTTTATAAATATTCCTTCGAACGAACATAGTTTGATGATTAATCGTCATCTCTTTTAATAACGATTCTTGGTTCGGATAAAAAATTGCATACGGTTTATCACCATTCCAATAACGGAGGACTCCATGGGAAACACCGATTGACTCGTCTTGCATAATGGCCGTACAGTATTCAATCGTTTCTGGCTCGTACCAGTCATCAGCGTTAATAATACCAATAACATCTCCCCGTGCCATCCTAATGCCTTTATTAAACGCATCGGCAATGCCAGTGTCTTTTCCGCTGACAACCCGTGTCACAGCCGGATGGTTACGGGCCAATTCCAAACTTCCGTCTGTGGAGCCTCCGTCAATGATAATGTATTCCAAAGGTCTTGTTGTTTGCGCGGCAACACTGGCAATAGTGCGGCCCAATGTGGCCACCGCGTTAAGACAGGGCGTGATGATAGAAATCGTGGTGTTGGTCATGTCCGTGCCCCACATCTCGTCCACGCGTTGCGTTTTGATCGTCCCGTCATGGGCCGTGGGGATGGCCGGTGCGGGAGGTAGCCAATAAGGTGTTTTCACGCATCATGCGTAATCTTCGCGTCGGAGAGGTTCTGATCCCCCTGGCCCGAAGACCTGCCCAGATCTTCCGATAGCCTTCACCGGGAAACGGCCGGCCGGTAAGCTCGGCCCTAATTAATCTGCGTGGTCAGCTCGGTATCAGGATAAAATCCTTGTGGTCCACGGCGATGGCCTGGAGCAGCCTCATGGCGACGCTGCCAATACACCGTGGAACGCGGCAGACCTCAGATGCGACAAACGCGCGCTAGGCCGTAGGCTTTTCCGGTGGAGATCGAGGTGACCCGGCTCACTTCCTCGACCTCCGGTGTGCCAAAGGGCGGTTCTGCTCCCTTCG